>Ga0316218_1002049_pt1 | contig 19841 bp, 22 predicted proteins | sample TBH18003metaG_FD_203634 | JGI IMG/M metagenome (GOLD analysis project Ga0316218, IMG submission 203634) | Freshwater microbial communities from Trout Bog Lake, Wisconsin, USA - TBH18003 | ecosystem: Environmental > Aquatic > Freshwater > Lake > Hypolimnion/Profundal zone | place: USA: Wisconsin...
CAACACACTCAGACCGCACACGAGCCTGAACGGGCTCACACCGAACGAGTTTGCAGCACGCCCCACTGAGGGGCATAACCAGAACAGACTCTCCTCATAAACGGGGGCATTACGGGGAGCAGGTCAGATTCGTTCTCATCGGTCGTCCTTTCTCGAAGGCGATGAGACCAAATTCCTCCCTTAGCTAAAACCCCAATTCTGTCTCATAGGCTCTGACGGCGTACAATCGCTCTGGCTCACCACCCTGCCTACTCACCATCCTTATGCCTTAACCCGTACAGCATCGTCACATTGATGCGCCGGTTGAGATAACCCTCTTTGAATTCAATCTCATCGGTTTCATGGAACAGATCGGAATCGAAAATCACCGCGCGATTGGCGCGATAGGGCACCGTGGTCGGCTTGGCGCCCATGCTGGCCAGGAAATCGCGTGCGGCCTTGGCATTGCCGTTATATTTCGGAAGCGCCCAATCCAGCGGCGCGGGCGCATCCCATATCACCAGCCCGCCATTTTCCGGATTGTTGTTGGCCTCATCCGGGGTAATCCAGAAATTGACATTCACGGCAGCGAAGTCGGCATGGATCTCGATGCCGGACAGGCTGCTGTCATATTTGAAGCCCCACAGATAACGCAGTGCATGGGCCTTGAAGATGGTGGGGAAAATCGCGCGCAATTCATCGGCAATCTGCGCCAGCAGCGGACAGGCAAAACCGGATTCCGGCGTGGCGCCCAGATAGCCCTGGGGATAGACAGTGCGCCATATTGTCGAGTTGCGGCAGAAGCGTTGCAGGCCCGCCAGCGCTTGCGGCGTGAGAAGATTGTCAATCACCACGATCTGCGGCGTGTTGTTTTTCCATTGCTGCGCGATGGGTGCGGCGTTCAGGGGATTGACCGCCGGCTCCTTCATCCGCGCACCGGGATCGAGATAAAAACCGGCCGCGATATTCTGCTTTGCCAGATGGTCGCGCTGTTCGGCGTCGTGCTGAATCTTGTGGGGCAGGCCATCATTCCGTTCCGCGACCGGCTTGCCGCCATAGGCGATCCTGGCCTGGCGCACATACAATTCCAGACCCTGCGCCACCTGGTTCGTCTCGCACAGCACCAGCGCGGCGTTGCGCATCGCTTCTATATAATTGGGCGCCAGCGCCAGCGCCTTGTTGAAGCTTTGCATCGCTTCCGCATTCCGCCCCAGCCCGCGCAGCGCCACGCCGCGGCTGTTCCAGCCCAATGCCATTCCCGGCCGCAGCGCCAGCGCCTTGTCATGGCTGGCCAGGGCTTCGGCAAAGCGATCAAGATTGGTCAAGGCGCGTCCGCGATCATTCCAGGTCTCGACGGAATTCGGCGCGATGGCCAGCACCTTGTCGTAGCTGGCCAGCGCTTCCTCGAAACGCCCCAAATTCTGCAACAGGCCGCCGCGACCCAGCAAGCTATGGGCATGACCGGGATTAAGCGCCAACGCCCTGTCAAACGCGGTCAGGGCTTCTTCCAGACGGCCAAGGCGCTGCAGCACCAGACCGCGGCCATACCAGATTTCCAGATTGGCCGGATCGCGCGCGGCGGCGGCATCAAGCTGTGCCAGCGCTTGCGCGGGCTTGCCCGTGCGCAGCAACAGCATGCCATGCAGCAGAAGCGCCTTGGCGGCACCCGGCGTGCGCATCAACGCCGCTTCCACCGCCTGCAACGCCTCGACATTGCGGCCCTGCTGATAGCGCAGCGCGGCCAGCATATACTGCACCTCGAAATCATCCATATTGCCAGCAGTGAGCGCCTGCCGGATAAGGCTTTCGGCATCTTCAGGCTTTCCCTGCTCGTGCAGCGAAATAGCCTGCCGGAGCAATTCCCTGGTCATGCGGCGCCCTTTTTCTTGGATATAATGTGAATCCCGAAAGTGGCCCGAATTCTTAAAATTGGCACTGGCACTTGTTCAGAATCTCCGCTCACTTGCGGGGTACCTTAAAGCAGGCCCGGCCCGCGAATGTCCGATTTTCGCATATGGACGACCATAAATCCAAAGGGCGGACTTTCGGCGCTGGCGGCGTTCAGCTCCAGTAGATGTCACGGTTGCGCCAGAGATCCGCATATTCATTGCCGCCCACAATTCCCAGTTCCGATTGCGGCTCGCCGCCGCGCTTGCGCTTCACCGCGATAAAATCCTTACCGTAAACAAAACAATGGCTGCGTACCGATTCCAGCGGCCCCTGGCCCGGCGGCGGCGTGAAATAGATGGAATCCCCCACCGCCAGGTCTTCCGCCTCGCAGGTTGTGGCAATCGCCTTGCCGAACGAGATGGGTCCTGTCGGACACAGAGACGAACTGCCGTAGTAGCGATTCTTCACATTGGCGCAAATCAGCTCGATTGCCTTTGCCAGCGCTTTGTGACCCGGCGGCGCGAAATAAAGCGTGTTCGCCGTCTGCCAGGGCGCGGCCAGAAGAAAATCGCGGAATACGCCAAGCCTGGGTTCCAGAAAATTCCAAGGGCGCAGGAAATAAATTGAAAGATCGGCATAGACGCCCCCATGATGCAGTAGGATACAATGGCGAGCCAGATCGCATTTATATGCAAATGGTTTCAAGGCATCATAGACGGCAAGAATATCACGCCCATAATTGTCGCTGAGGAAGTCGCGTATCTCCGGTCCGCGAAACAGATGATGTTCGATGCCCGGATGGGCTCGCTTGAAGGACTCGATATTCTCTACAACTTTCAGGGGCAGCGCCTGGTCTTGATGCTCCTGCGATGTGATCAGAATGCTCGCCAGTATCATTATGCATCCCGTGAAAAGGAGAATCCACCATTAGGGGCGGCGGTACAATGAGGCCGACCGCCGCTCATCCCCACCGTTCCGTCATTTTTTGAATCTAACAACTGTGCGGGCGGACGGCAAACCTGCAGAATGTTAGTTGCCTGACTAAATCATGCCCGCCAGGTTCAATGGCTCGCGTTCAGAAAATTGGCCGAGGCTGGTCCAGCACAATCGGCGCGCGTCAAAGCGTTTGCTGGAACCTTGGAGGAATTCCATTTACACTGTGTTGGGTCAAGTTCGTGATTGTTCGGATTTGGTCAGCAGGAATATATGGGTACAGATAGGGGTAGCCGATTTCGGCCATTGGCTAACTCATGACAGATACGGCAAATAGTTGCGGAAATGGGGACGCCCTGTCCGCCATTCCCAAAAGGGGGCGGTGATGGATCGCAGGACATTGCTGGGTGCGGGCGCGGCGTTGCTGGCCACGCCTTTGTCGCTGGACGCCCAGCCGGTGAAAGCCGCGCTTAGTACGCGCCGGCTGAACAATGTGATGATTGGCGTCAGCGATCTGGACCGTTCGGTGGCCTTCTATCAGAAGCTGTTCGGACCGGCAGTGAGGGACGGCGACACCGCCATCATTCGCATTGGCGATGGGCCGCATTTCCTGGGCATCACCCAGATGAAGAACGGCGGGCAGCCGGGATTTCTGTCTTATGGCCTGACGGTGGCCGATTTCGATCCGGCCCGGGTGCAGAAGGCGATTACCGGCATTGGTTTCAAGGCGGAAACCGTCAGCCGCAACGGCACGCCGGAAGTCTGGACCTATGATCCCGACGCCATAAAAATCCAGCTTCAGCATGTGACGTATGGCCATGGCGCGGGGGCGCTCGGCGCGGCGTTGCCGCCTGCGCGCCCCAAAGGCACGCCGGCCTTCAATCTCAAGGCCATCAGCCACGTGACCCTGACCAATTCCAATGGTCCCAAAAGCCTGGATTTCTATAGCCGGATGTTCGGCTGGCCGGTGCAATCCAAACAGGGGCCAACGCAATGGTGCTTCAGCGTGGGCGAGGGGCTGGATTGCGTGGTGTTCAATGTCGGGGTGAACAATCCCGTCGCGAAAGCGGGCGTCAATCACGCCTGTTTCACCATGCCGGCCTTTGATGCCAACACGGTGATGAACATCCTGTCCGACAATGGGCTGGAGCCGATCGAGTATGGCAATGCCGCGCTGATCAAGCCGCTGACCTGCCGTACCCGGCTGCGCCAGCGCGCCAACAACGGCGGCGGGCCGGGCCATTGGCTGGGAACACCGGAGCTTTATTTCAACGATCCCGACAATATCGCCATGCAGCTGCAGGATGTCAGCTATTGCGGCGGCTCGGGCATGCAGGGTGAAGTCTGCCCTTGAGCGCCACGCGCCGGCGGCGTGCGCTTGCAAAAGCTGGCGCTCTGCGCGCGTGACGAGCAGTGATGCCATCCCGTCCGCCAAAAAAATAAGGCCCCCGAAGGGGCCTTATTGCTAGAAGGGCCGGTTGGGAGCGCGGCTGGATTTAGTGTTTCAGTCCCATGTCCGCGGCCATGCTGAGGATATGGCCGTCCATGGCCTTGAGAATGTCGGGACGCGTCGCATCCGGGCCGAGGGACAGTTTCGTATCCAGGGCGTATAGCTGGAACGCATAATGGTGAGGGCTGGCGCCTTTGAAAGCAGGCCCTCTGTAGCCGTCCACGAACGGCGCGGAGGATTTGATCTGGATGCTGCCGTCGGGAAGCTGGGGCACATTGGGCACGCCCTCGGCCAGCGACGTGACGGTCGCCGGAATATTGAAAATGCCCCAGTGCAGATGGTCTTCGCTGGACTTGCCTGTCACGGCGTCCAGATCATGCGCGATGATCGCGAAGCTGACCGTTCCGGCGGGCGCACCGCTCCAGCTCAATTGGGGCGAGACCGGCTTGGCGCTGACCGCCGTGTTCTTGTCGGCAAGAGCGCCGCCGTCCGCAAAGGACGTGCTGGTCAGAACCAGCGGCGCAGGCGGCGGGCTGGCGGCCTGGGCCAGCGCCGCGCCGGCCGATACCGACAGGATCAAACTGCAAATTGCTGCTGTCCGAAAATGATGCATTTCCTCACCCTCCAATATTTTGTCGTTTATATTTCAGGGATTGAGAATACCGGCATTTCCCCTCCATGGCCAGCCTCCGGCGGATTGAGAAAAGATAGTTCAGCTCAAGGCCTGCGAGAAGCCGATCTCTGCCAGTTCTTGGGGAGCGGACATTTCAGGCGCTTTTTGCATTGTGTCCCGCTCACTCATCGCACTGAAGCAGCCTCTGGCAGGATGGCGTCGCCGGGCCGGACATTATGCAGACGTCCAGCTGCTTCCCCGTGAGGTGCTTCTGACATTCCAGGGTCTGTGCCACGCCAGCCCTGGTATACACTTCGCTGCGGCACTGCTGATAATCATTGTAGCCCGCCTGCCGGGCGACGTCATTGCGGGGATTGCCGATGGATTGCTGGCCCACAAAAGTTTTCTTGCGGCGCGCGGTCTCATAACAGCCATTTTCAAATCCCGCGTCTGCATCGGCGTCAATGCAGGTGTCGCCGATGATCTGTTCCTGGGCGTCGAAATAGCCGGCGCAATAAGCAGGGTGCAGTTCGGGTGACGTGGCGAGTGTATCATCCGCCGCCAGGGCGCCGGATGCAGCCATCACAAAGCCGATCAGGATAGAGCGGGTGAAGGTTTGCCTCATGGTGCAAATCCTTCGATGTCACTTCATCGGCATGGTGGCCGGTGTGCAGGCGAAAATATGTTTTTTCATGGAAATTTTCCCCCTCACACCGGGCGGCAGCGCCAGGCGGCGGCATATTTACCCGCGGACAGCGTAAAAACAACCACAGGTGCGGGGCTGCCGGTCATCGGTTTCGGGATGGACATTGGCTGCGCGGCACAGTGCAATGGGCTACCGTCTTTTGCAGTGACAGGGGGGCTTATGAAAAAGCTGTTTGTCGCGATCATGGCTGTTGGTCTGGGTGTCGCCGGGCCGGCTGAAGCGCAGTTCGGCCATATCCTGCTGCCGCCCCGCAATGCCAACCAGGGCTATAAGACCGGGCTGGATGTGCTGCGGCTGTGTGTTGCGCCCGAGGAAATGGAATTGCTGCAATGCCTGGGCTTTCTGGAGGCCAGCAACGATTTGCTGGTGAAGGCGCGCGCCGATGCCGGCTTGGCGCCCTGCTATCCCGAAAGTGAGAAAGTGGATCTGGTGGCGATCCAGCGGACCTTGATCGCCTATCTGATCGCGCATCCCGAACGGCGGCCCGAGCTGGGCTCAAAGGTGGTGCAGGCCGCGATCATGGCGCGCTGGTGCGCCCACTAAGCTTCTGGTGACGCGGGCCTAGACCTGCTGCGGCTGGGGCGTTGAATCCCGGCAACTGTCTGCCAGCGCAACGGGTTGCATGCCCGTCAGCGGCGTCCGCAGCTGGTGGAAAGCAGCGGTGTCGGCGTCGAACGGGCTGGGCAGGTTTTCTTCCGGGGAAAAATCCATCGCGTCGGTGCAGCCTGAATCCAGCGGCGCGGCGAGCTGGTTGGCGTCATCCTGCGGCGGGGCGAAATTCTCGGCCCGCGCCATGCCGTGCCAGATCAGCAGGAAGGCCAAAGCCAGCGCCACCAGGGCGGCCATCAGGCTGGGCTGATAAAACGAATCACGTTCCGCGCAAGCGGCGCGGGGTCTGGAGGGTCTGCGCATGGCAATGTCCTTCTGAAGCCCAAGTTTAATAACGCATAAACTGTGCCATCGCGGGCCGTGCAGAAAATGCGGAAACTTGCTGGGTTCTTCGCGCATCGGCGTTTGCGGCGGCGCTCAACAAACAGTCATTGTGCAACGAGATTGCGCAGCGATGACGAGGCGTTTATCGAAAGGGTGATGGTGCGCGCCCATATTCTTCCCGAGCATTTGCGGCCTGGCCTCAAGCTGGTGTTCTGCGGCACCGCGGCGGGGCGGCAATCGGCCCTGCAGAAAGCCTATTACGCCCACCCTCAGAACAAATTCTGGCGGACGCTGAAAGCTGTGGGTCTGACGCCGCGCCTTTTCAAGCCGCAGGACTATCCGGCGTTGTGGGAACTGGGGATTGGCCTCACCGACATCGCCAAATTCGCTTACGGCATGGATCATCAATTGCCCCGCCACAGTCTGGGGCCCAGAGCGGCGGCGGCGCTGCGTGCCCGCATTCTCAAAGTGGCGCCCGGCCATCTGGCTTTCACCAGTCTCACCGCCGGGCGGGCGGTGCTGGGCAAGCAGGCGGCGCCGGGCGAACAGGCCGAAAGATTTGGCGGCACGCGGGTATGGATTCTGCCATCGCCATCGCCGCTGGCCGACAATCACTGGGACACAGGGCCCTGGAAAGCACTGGCCAAAGCGGTCAAGCGCGGCTGATGCAAAAAGCGATCTAGCGCGCGGTGGCGGCGGTGAGCTGGCCGGCGGCGTTCCAGGCGGCGCAATTGGCGTTCAGGGCGTCGCAGAGGGCATGGCGGGAATCTGTGATGGTGACCTGATAGGCGCCGATATTTTTGTCGGGCAGCAGGAAATCGGTGAGGACGATCTGGGCGCCGCTGGCGAAGGCCTGGTCGCGGCGCCTTGTGTCGTTGCTACGGGCCTCAACCGTGTCGGCGTCGGCGCGGGTGAGGACGATGAATCCGACCCGCACATCGGCGGCGATGCGGGCGGCATTCTTCACCGGATCGTCGATCGCCACAAAGCCGGCATTGAGCGACGCTTCGTCGGTGGCGACGAACATGGGGCGATCGGGATCGGCGCCATAAAGCGTGGTGACGGAAGGCTCGTCATTGAGGACAAAAACCACCTTGCCGCGCGCGGTGCGCAGGGAAGGCCAGCCGCCGGCCTGCACCGCTTCCTTGAGCGAGGCGTGGGCGCCTTTGACCTGGGCCGGTGTGATGATCTCGCCGGCGGCAAAGCTGGCGCGAATTTCCGTGTCCAGTGCGGTGGCGGCTGCGGCATCAAACGGCAGCGGCGTGGTGGCGCCCGGCATCGGCGTGCGGGTGTCGGTGCAATGCAGGACGATGACCAGCGGAAGATGGTTCGGGTGGGCGGTGCTCCAGGCCGATATCTCAGCCAGGCAATCCTTCAGCATCATGCAGCTGGATTTGAAATCCACGTCCGGGACATGCAGCACCTTGAAGCCCGGCTGGGACATGGCGGCGACATAATCCTTGTCCAGCAATTCGTCGGCCATTGAGGCGCCGGCGGGATTTTTGAACAGGCCGCCTTGCGGGTCAAAAACCACGTCAAAGGACAAAGCGCGGCCCCCGGCATCGAGCTGGTCGGCGATCGGCGGCTGGGTGAAATCCAACGCATGGGCGTCTTTCTTTCCGCCCATGCGGATGAGCGACAGCATCTCGGCGCTAGGCGCCAGCTTGTAGCTTTCCGCGGTGCCCACGATCTGAATCTGGTTGAGCTTCAGGCCGGGATCGGCGGGCGCAGAAAAAGCGGGCGTGAAAAAAAGCGCAGCCAAGCCAGATGCCGTCTTGAGGGTGGCAAGCGCAAGGCGATAGCGGCGCCGCAGCATGGTCAGTCCCCGCTGACCTTCCGCGCCACGGTCAAGCCGAGGACGAGGAAGACCAGGAAAATCACAATGAAGATCACGAACAGGACGTGGGCGATTTGTAGCGACGCGCCTTCAACGCCGGTAAAACCCAAAGCCCCGGCGATCAGGCCGATAACAAGAAAGATTAGAGCCCAGCGTAGCATGGCGGTTCCCTATGGTTCCAAATCCTACAGGGAATGCTGGTGCATTGGTAAAGTTCCGTGCCGGAGGGCTTTGATGCCGCAGGGTGAGGCTGACGCGCCAAAGCTCCAGGTGGAGCCATTCCCGACCGAACCGCCCGCGAAAGAATCTAAGGCTTGGAGGGCGCCGGAGGGGGCAAAGTTAATGCCCAGGCAACAATTTGTTCCACCGCCGCCCCGAGCGCCGTGTTCAGGGCCTGGACCACGGCGCCGGTGCTGTTCTGGCTGGCATCCGCGCTCTGCTTGGCGGTGAAATTCGCCACGATCAGCCGGCCATGGGCGGTGGACATCTGGGCGATCAGAACGACCGACACGTTGGGATTGCCGCTGGGCTTGCCCTTGTCATCGCCGGCGCTGTAATGGGCGGCGCAATCACGGATCTCCACACCAAGCTCGTAATCGGCGTGCAGCGCGTCCTGGGTGCGCGACACGGACGGCACGCGGCCGCTGGACTGGAAGGCAGCCACCAGCGCCGTTTGCACCAGTACCGGCAGGCGGTCGGGCCAGGAGGAATTGGCGTAATAGTCCATGGTCTGGTCTGATTTGATCAGCGCGATGCGGCGGCTGTCGATGCTGTCGGAGGCGCCCGGCACATCAACCGCCAGCGCCCATGTGGCGGGCGCGCCGCCGGCGGGCGGCGGGGTGATGGCCGGCTGCAGCATATAGATGGTCTGGTCGGCATCGGTGGGTCCCAGGCCCAGGCCACCGCAACCCGCCAACAGGAAAGCGGACGCAGACAACAGAATCAGGCGGCGGTCCATCAGAGCGTTATTTGCCATTGGGGTCGTATCCCTTGCGCCGGTCGCCGAACAGAAGCGACGTCGGAGTGCGGTTGAGCTGGTCGGAGAATTTGTTGAGATTGGTCACCAGGCGTCTGAGATCGCCGATCAGGCTGGAGAGTTGCGCCAGGCCATCGCCATTGATGAAGGCGTCGGCGTCGGTTGCGACCTTGCCGAACTTGGTCACCGTCAGATCCACGTGATCGAGGGTGGGCTGCAGATTGGCCGAGGCTTTGTTGAGATTTGCGGTCGCCTCGTTGGTATTCTTGAGAATGCCGTCGATATCGGCCGAATGCCGCGCAATGATTTCCGTGGTTTCGTCCAGGTTGGCCAACACATGGGCGATGGCGCGACGGTTATTGTCGTTGAGCAGATCGTTTATCCGCGTGGCGGCGACATTGAGTTTGGCCACCACTTCCGGCGCCGACTGCTCCAGTTGCAGCAGGCCAGACTGTTTGGTGCGGATGATGGGATATTTCTGGCCAGGATGGGCGGTGAGCAAAGGCGATTTGGCGGTGCCGCCGCTGATCTCCACGTAAGCGCCGCCGGTCAGCCCCTGGCTATCAATGGAGGCCAGGCTGTCTTCGCGGATATTGAGGTTGGGCTGGACCTGCAGCAGCACGATGACGCTTTGCGGATCGTTGGGGTCGAAATGCAGATCGGCGATGCGGCCCACATCAATGCCGTTGTAGCGGGTGACGGTGCCCTTGCCGAGGCCGGTCACCGGGCCTTTGAAATTGGCTTCGTAATAGGAATATTCCTGGGCGTATTGCACCCCCGCCAGCCACATGATGGTCACCACCAGGCCGATGACGCAGGCCAGCACAAAGGCCCCCACCGCGACATAATTGGCTTTGGTTTCCATGAGCTGGGCGCCTCCTTAAGACGCAGTCGCGAGCGCGGCACGGCCGCGTACGCCAGAGAAATAATCCTGAATCCAGGGATCGGGGTTCTTGCGCAGTTCCGCGATGGTGCCGGTGGTGATTTTCTTGTTCACCAGCACGGCAATGCGGTCACAGACGGCGCGCAGGGAATCCAGGTCATGCGTCACCATGAAGACGGTGAGGCCCAAGCTTTTTTGCAGTTGCTTGATCAATTCGTCGAACTGGTTGGCCGAGATGGGATCGAGGCCGGAGGTCGGCTCGTCCAGGAACAGCAGCTCGGGGTCCAGCGCCAAAGCGCGGGCCAGGCCGGCGCGTTTGCGCATGCCGCCGGACAGTTCGGACGGGTATTTGAGGGCGGTGTCGGGCGGCAGGCCCACCAGGGCCAGTTTCATGGCGGCAATCTCGTTCATCAAAGGCTCGGACATGCTGGTATATTCGCGCAGCGGCACCTGGATGTTTTCCGCCACGGTCTGGGCGGAAAACAGGGCGCCGTCCTGGAATAATACGCCCCAGCGCATTTCCAGTGCCCGCATGCGGCTGGATTCGGCAAAAGCGGTCTTCTTGCCGAACACTTCAATTTCGCCTTCGCGGGGCTTGTTGAGGCCGATGATGGTACGCAGCAGGACCGATTTGCCGGCGCCCGAGCCGCCAACCACGCCCAGCACTTCGCCGCGATACACATCAAGGTCGACATGATCGTGAATGACCTTGTCGCCGAAGGCGTTGACCAGCCCGCGCACCTTGATGACGGGATCTTTCTTGTCGAGCGGTTTTTTGTCTTCTGCCATCAGATCCCCAGCACCGAGAACATGACGGAGAAGGCGGCGTCCAGCACGATCACCAGGAAGACCGATTCCACCACAGCGCGGGTGGTGAGCAGGCCGACGCTGGCGGCATTGCGCTCGACCTGGAAGCCTTCATAGCAGCCCACCAGCGAGATCACGAAGGCGAAGACCGGCGCCTTGATCAGTCCCACCATGAAGGTGTTGACCGTGATGGCGTCGTTCAACTGACGCATGAAGACGGGAATGGTGATGCCAAGCTGGAAATAGCACATCACCGCGCCGCCGATCAGGCCCATAATATCGGAGTAAAAGGTCAGCAGCGGCAGGGCGATCACCAGGCCGATGATGCGCGGCAGCACCAGCACATCCACCGTGTTGAGGCCGATGGTCTGCATCGCGTCTATTTCCTCATTGACGCGCATGGTGCCGATCTGGGCGGTAAAAGCAGATCCTGAGCGTCCGGCCACGATGATGGCGGTGATCAGTCCGCCGATCTCGCGCAGAATTCCCACGCCCAGAAGATTGATGGTGAAAATCTCGGCGCCAAAGCGCTTGAGCTGATCGGCGCCTTGATAGGCCAGCACCACGCCGATCAGGAAGGCCAGCAGCCCGACAATGGGCAGGGCATTGATGCCGGTTTCTTCGACCTGGTGGATCAGGGCGGCAACGCGCAGATTGTTCTTGGGCGAGGCGAAGGCTTCGATGGTCTCGACCGTGACCCTGCCCAGATAGCCCAGCATGCGGTAGCCCTGCTGCCCGGCATGCACGGTGGCGCGGCCAATGCGCTCCAGCCGTTTGCGGACCCCGCCCTGGCGCGGCGGCTCGGCCAGCGGACCTTTGCCCTGCTCGATATTCTCCATCAATGGCAGATAGAGGTCGGGCAGGGTGAAGTTGGTGATCTTGCGGCCACCGGTTTCGAAGCCGCGGCGGGTGCGCAGCAGCAGCCAGGCGCCGGCGCTGTCCAGCCGTTCGATCTTGCTGGCGTCTATGGTGATGGCGCCGCTGCCTTCGGGCTTGAGGGTGCGCAACTCCGTGTCGAGGCGAGGGCTTTCCTGAATCGTCCAGCGGCCGCCCAGGTGCAGAACATCCCCGTCCAGCTTGAACCAGGCATTCGGCGCTGCCGAAGCGTTATCGAGGCTGGCCATGATAAGGACGAATATCCCGGGGGGCAGCCGTGAGGCCGCCGAACATCAGGGATTTAACACCCGCCTTGGCTGAAAAGTTCCATGTTCGTGCTTTGTGCACAGGGGCGTATTCGCATCAATGAAAAAGGCGGCCTTGCGGGCCGCCTTTTTCCATTCCGGATGGATCACCGGGTTATCAGAGCGGCCACCAGTCGAGCTGGGGTTCGAAGGCCGCGTCAGCGGCCTGCTGGGTCCAGCCGCCGCCAAGGGCGCGATAAACGCTCACATCGGCGGACAGCCGCGCCAGCTTGGTCTGCACCAGCGCTTGCTCCGCGCTGAACAGGGTCTGCTGGTTGGTGGTGAGCGAGATGATGTCGATGGTGCCTTCGCGATATTGCAGTTCGGCGATGCGGAAGGCTTCGGCTGAGGCACGGACTTCTTCGGTCAGGGCGACCAGCTGGTCGGTGTCAGCCGAGGCCTGGCCCAGGGAGGATTCGACATCGCTGAAGGCGGTGAAGACGACCTTGCGGTAGGTGGCGATCAACTGCATCTGCTGCGCCAGCGCGAAGTCGTCCTGCGCCTTAAGCTTGCCGCCGTCGAAGATGGTCTGCACCAGCGATATGCCGGCGCTCCAGATGAAGTTGCCCGGGTTGGTCAGTCCATCAATCGCCGCTGAGGCAAAGCCCGCCGAGCCGGTCAGGCCGATAGCCGGGAAGAAGGCCGCGCGGGCGGCATCGACGTTGGCATGGGCAGCGAAGAGATTGCCTTCGGCCTGGGCCACGTCGGGGCGGCGCAGCAATACTTCGGACGGCAGGCCCGGCCGGGTGGCGGGGGAAACGATGCCGTCGAGATTCTGGGCCTGAACGTCAAAGCCTTCGGGGGCGCGGCCCAGCAGGATGGCCAGTGCGTAACGGGCTTCGCGTTCGGATTCGATCAGGCCGGGCAGGTTGGCCTGCTGGCCGGCGACAGTGGATTGCTGCTGCGCCAGATCGAGGTTCGACAGCACGCCATTGGTCACCTTGGCCTGGGTGACGGCCAGAATGCGGTTGGCGGCGTCAATGTTCTGGCGCGTCAGGGTGATGCGTTCGCGGAAAGCCAGCACGGTGAAATATTCATTGGCGATGATGGCGGCGGTGGTCAGGCCGACCGCGGTCTCGTTATAGCGGTTCGCCCGCAGGCTTTCGCGGGCGGAGCTCAGCTTGTCCTGGCTGAGGCCCCACAGATCGAAGCCGTAGCTGGCGGAAACACCGGCGGTGAAGGCGTTGGTGTCGGTTTCGTGGGTGTTGCCGAACACCCTGGTGGTGTTGACGCCCTTGCGGGTGTCGCCGGCCGTGGCCGAGATGGTGGGCAGAAGGGCGGAGAAGGCGATGCCGCTGGTGGCTTCGGCCTGCAGCACCTGGGCGGCGGCAACGGCGATATCCAGATTTTCCTTCGCGGCGGTCTCTTCCAGCGCGGGCAGTTCGGGCGCCTTGAAATTGGCCCACCAGCCGGCTTCCGGCCAGATGGGTGCGTCCTTGACCACGGGGGCGGTAAAGGCGGCGGGAACGTCACCCGGCCGGTCGAGCGGCTTGGGATTGGGGGTGGAGCAACCGGCTGCAGTCAGGGCAAGCACGCTGACGGACAGATGACGGACAATGGCTTTCATCGAGCTCTCATTCACAAATAGGGACGGGCGCTTATAGGTCTGCTCTTATCCTGCCCGAAGGTTTGCAGCAAATAGGGTCAGAAGCTCCCTTCAGACAAGGGTGCCAGCCTGTAAACCTTTGTCGCGCGCCCCCGATTTCCAGGATGTTTATATCCGAAATTCACGAAAAAATCCTTTGTGCGGCAGAACCGTGGCAGGACGGGGCGGGGGCGGAAAAAAAGGGACGGCCGAACGGGTGGCTTTACGTGGGGGGCACCAAAGCCGGTTCGGCCGTCCTGTGGCTGTATCCCCTTGGTGGAGCGCCGCACGGACACAAAGCCGGGATTCAGCTTGATCCCATGGGCCGCCCGCGAAAAGGACCGCCGGGTGGAAAAATTGTAATGATCTGTCGCGGAATGGGGTTCGCCCAACCCAGGCGACAGTCTGATCAGCCCAGGTAGCGCTGGGCCGGCACGGCGACCCGGCCCAGAATATTGCCAGCATGGTCGGCGATCTCGATCGCGCCGGCCGAGCGCGGCAGCCCGTCACGCAGGGCAGCTGCGGCCAAGTCGTCGGCGCTGGCATAGGCTTCTACCCATGCGGCGCCCCAGCTGGAACATTCAATTCCCTCATCGTCGGGAATGACATGCCAGCCGTCACGGATATGGAAATAATAACGCGACACGATCGCCCCCTTCATAAGCCAGCCCAACGCGGGCGTACCATACGGCACAGAGGGAATAAATCCGCCAAGGACAACGAGTTAGTAAGAGCCTAAAGCGGATTTCCGCCGTTTCCTGGCCGAACGTTGCCTATATATTGCGGGAACGGCGGATTTTTTGCCCCACCGACGAGGATTCGATGAACTGGAATTTTGTGACGCCGATTCTGCTGCTGTGCGTATCGAACGTCTTCATGACGTTCGCCTGGTACGGCCAGCTCAAATTCCCCACCGCGCCCGTCGCCCTCCTGATCCCGCTCTGCTGGAGCATCGCGCTGCTGGAATATTGCTTTGCCGTGCCCGCCAATCATATCGGCGCGCGCGTCTATTCGGGCGCACAGCTCAAGACGATGCAGGAGATAATCACCCTGCTCGTGTTCGCGGTGTTTTCGGTGACATATCTGGGTGAGTCACTGAAATGGAACCATGCCGTGGCGTTCTTGTTCTTGTGCGGCGCCGCGTTTTTCTCATTTCACAAGTGGGATTGAGTCGTTTCTCAGCCGCTTGGCCAGGGATTGTCATGAAACCCATCCACCGGTCGCAGCGGCACGGGCAAAGCGGGATCGGCGCCGATATAAAGTTCGAGCGTCATCTGGTTTGACGCTTTGTCCCAGACCATTTGCGGTGCGATGCCGCCGGGCTTGCGAAAAACGCTGCCGTCGAAATCAAACAGGCGGGGCGCCACGCCGTCCCAGCCGGAGGCCAGATCGGCGGCGAGCTTGTCGCGGTTCTGCTGCAGGATTTCCGGCTTGGCGTTTTCCAGGTTGGTGATGTCAGGGGCGCTCAGCCGCACCTGACCGTCGGGCTGTATCTCGACCCGGGCCGCCACCATCGTGCCGCGGGCGGAATAACCGCCTTCCCAGCGCCCCGGCGGCGGGGTGGGCTTGGAGCAGGCCGCCAGGCAGACGGCCAGCGCCAGTATGGCAAGGGCAGGGCGCATATAGTCTCCGACTCAGAGGACCATAATAGGCCGAAAGTGGTGGACATAACGGTAATGCGCTTGGCCGTACTTGCCCCAATGCGCCCTGATTGGTAGGTCAGCCCCGGTTTTTTGCGAAGGTTTTGCCATGCCATTGCCCAAGGGTTTTCTCGCCGAGTCGCTCAACCGCATCCAGCCTTCGCCCACCATCGCGGTGACAACCAAGGCGCGCGAACTGAAGGCCGCCGGGCGCGATGTGATCGGGCTTGGCGCGGGCGAGCCGGATTTCGACACGCCGGACAACATCAAGGAAGCGGCCATCGCCGCCATCCGCCGCGGCGAGACAAAATATACCGCCGTGGAGGGCATTCCCGAACTGCGCGATGCCATCGCCAAGAAGTTCAAGCGCGAGAATGGCCTGGACTATAAGCCGTCGCAGACTTTCGTTTCCCCCGGCGGCAAGTCGGTATTGTTCAATGCCCTGCTGGCCACCATCAATCCCGGCGATGAAGTGATCGTGCCGGCGCCGTATTGGGTATCCTATCCCGACATCGTGATGCTGGGCGGCGGCAAGCCGGTGATCGTGGACTGCGGCATCGAAAATGGTTTCCGCCTGACAGCGGAAGCGCTGGAAAAAGCCATCACGCCCAAGACAAAATGGCTGATCTTCAACCAGCCTTCCAATCCCACCGGCGCCTGCTACACCGCCGAGCAATTGAAGGCGCTGACGGATGTTCTGATGAAGCATCCGCATGTCTGGGTGCTGACCGACGACATGTATGAGCATCTGGTCTATGGCGGCTTCAAGTTCCGGACCATCGCGGAAGTCGAGCCGGGACTCTACGAGCGCACCTTGACCATGAACGGCGTCTCCAAGGCCTATGCCATGACGGGGTGGCGCATCGGCTATTGCGCCGGGCCGGAAGATCTCATCAAGGCGATGGCGAAATTGCAGAGCCAGTCAGCCACCAATGCGTCCTCCATCTCGCAATGGGCCAGCGTGGAAGCCTTGAACGGGCCGCAGGATTTCATTCCCGGTTTCCAGAAACTGTTCGAAGGCCGCCGCGATCTGGTGGTTTCGATGCTCAACCAGGCCAGCGGCATCGAATGCCCCAAGCCGGAAGGCGCTTTCTATGTCTATCCAAGCATCCGCAAGCTGATCGGCAAGAAGACCGAAAAAGGCAAGGTGATCGCCACCGACGGTGACTTCGCCAGCGAGCTGCTGGAGGCCGAAGGCGTGGCAGTGGTGCATGGCGCGGCGTTCGGCATGTCGCCCTTCTTCCGCATTTCTTACGCGACCTCGAACAGCGCCCTGGAAGAGGCTTGCAAGCGCATTCAGCGCTTCACAGCCAGTCTGCGGTAAAGTTTCGTTAAGGTCGTGTACGGCTGCGTACGCGATCATCGTAAATACCAAATTAAGCATGTGGCGCTTACACTGGCCGCATGTTCAAGGCTCGCCATATCCATTGCGCGGCCATAACCGCGATCATCCTTGCCGTGACAGCGCCTGCGAAGGCGCTGGATTTTGACGTCTCCGGCTATGGCGATTTTCGCGCTGTATCGCAGCCCGCCATGGCGGACTGGCTGCAGGGCGGTTTGGGAAAATTCCGCTATGGCGGCAGTAACAGCAACCTGCATGCCCAGGGCCTGGCCCAAGGCGTGTTGCATCTGAGCGATGATTTTTCTTTCCTCACCGTGATCCGGGCCGACCAGGAGGAGGTGGGCGGGATTGACGTGCTGGAATCCTACGCCGCCTGGCATCCCGCCAGCGATGGCCCGTTCAGTTGGTCGGTGAAGGCGGGTGCCTTCTTTCCCACCATCAGTCTTGAGAATGACGATCTGGGCTGGTCCAACCCCTATACCTTGACCTCATCGGCGATCAACAGCTGGATCGGCGAGGAGCTGCGCACCGTCGGCAGCGAAGCCACCTTGCGCTGGCGCACCGAAAAGGCCGGTACCTTTTCGCTGATGGGCGCGGTGGATTGCTGCAACGACCCTGCCGGCATTTTGATGGCCGATCGTGGCTGGGCGATGGATGACCGGCCCACGGGATTGTTCGAGCGGGTGCGCTTGCCCGATGCCACCTTGAAACTGTTTCACGCGCCCTATCCGGGGCGCACCGGCATGTTCGACGAGATCGATCACCGCGCCGGATTCTATGGCGGACTTTCCTGGCAGATGCCGGAGATCGGCAAGCTCAGCATCGTGCGCTATGAAAATCACGGCAACCCGGCAGCCAAGACGGTGAACGACACGGCCTGGGACACCAAATTCTGGAGCTTCGGCGCGCGCACCAATTTCGGCCCGCTGGTGCTGATCGCCCAGCAGTTGAGCGGCTATACCGCGGTCGAGAGCGGCGGCCAGGAATTCGCAACCAAATTCCAGGCCGGCTTCCTGCTGGCAAGTTACGATCTGGACGGCATTGGTCTGGAAGATTGGCGCGCCAGCCTGCGCGGCGACCTGTTCCAGACCCGCCATCCCGGCCCCACGCCCAGCATCATGAGCGAGGACGGCCGCGCCGGAACGGCGAGCCTGTCCTGGCAGGGCAGGGACTGGCTGCGCATCACCGGCGAGGCGCTGCTGATCCATTCGCGCAAGGGTCAATACAAGCTGGTGGGCGTGCCGTCGGGCGAACTGGACCAGAATCAACTCCAGTTGGACGCCAAGTTCTTTTTCTAGGCCGGGTTTCCGGCCTCTTGGCATTGTATGAATATTATCATACAATGCGCCATGCTGGAAAATCTGAGCCTTCAGAACAACGGCATTCCCATTTACGTTCAGCTGCGCGATCAGCTTGCGGCGCTGGTCGGGCGCGGGGAGCTTGCGCCGGGGGCGCGGCTGCCCACCATGCGCGAAGTGGCGGTGGCGCTGCGCATTGACCTCAACACCGTGCAGCGCGCCTACGGTGAGCTGGAGCGCGATGGCATTCTGGATCTGGTGCGGGGGCGGGGGACCTTTGTCGCGGCCGCGCCGCCGACACGCAAACCGGCCGAGGCCGATGATCTGGCGGCGCGCATGGCGGCACAGGCCAAAGCGCAAGGCGTTGTGCTCAGCGATCTGATCGCGGCGCTCCGAAAGCTGCCCGCGTCATGAGAGGCAATATCGGTCCCATTATCTTCGCCGTCTTCGCCATCCTGTTCTGGCTCAGGCGCTTTTTGTTTTCCCAACCTCCAGGTCAGGCGCCACAACCGGCACAGCGACGGCGACAGCAAAGCACACCATCACGATCCCCACCCCGATCCCTTCCCAATTCCCCCAAATCCCAGGAGATTCACATGAACCCCATCAGCGCAGTAATTTTTCTCGTATTTCTCGGCGGCGCGGGCCTCAGCTATGCGGCGCAGATGCCGCTGGCGGCGCCCATCTTGCTGGCGGTGATCGGCATCTTTCTGGGCTATTCGATCAAGATGGCGCAGCAATGGGAGCGGGCGGTGGTGCTGCGGCTGGGCAAGCTGTACGGCGTCAAGGGGCCGGGGCTTTTCATTCTGGTGCCGATCATTGATCAGGTGGCGATGTGGATCGACCAGCGCATTCGCACCACCGAAGTCAATGCCGAACAGGCCCTGACCAAGGACACCGTGCCGGTGAATGTGGACGCCATCGTATTCTGGATGGTGCATGACGCGGAGCGTGCGGCGCTGGAGATTGCCGATTACAGCAGCGCGGTGCAGCGTGTGGCGCAGACGTCATTGCGTGAAATGATCGGCTCCTCGGTGCTGTCGGAGCTTTTGTCGGAGCGCAAGGAGGCCGATGCCACGCTCAAAGACGTGATCGGCTCCAAGACCGCCGATTGGGGCGTGACGGTGAATTCGGTCGAGATCCGCGATGTGGCGATCCCGGCAAACCTGCAGGACGCCATGAGCCGCCAGGCCCAGGCCGAGCGCGAGAAGCAGGCCCGCGTCATTCTGGGTTCGGCGGAAGAAGAAGTGGCGCAGAAATTCGTCAATGCCGCCAAGCTTTATGCCCAGAGCCCCGAAGCGCTGCAGCTGCGCGCCATGAACATCATCTATGAAACCACCAAGGAACGCGGCGCCACCATCCTAATGCCGACTTCCATGGTGGATGCGATGAATCCCGGCGCGGCGGCCTTTGCCTTCAACATGGCGAAGAATGATGCGGCCAAGCCGGCGCCGGCCCCTGCGCCGAAGCCGTCAGTGCCTTCGGCTGGTTCCTAAGGCAGCAAAAGAAAAAGGCCCGGAGCGCCGTAAGGCGGCTCCGGGCCAGAATTCGCGCTCAAGGGGGAGAAGAGCGCGGGATGTCGCGCTTCGGGGGGAATAAAGCGCGACAGAGAGGAAATGGGTATCGGGGGATTTGGTTTCAAGCCCCCCGAAAAAGGCGGAATTGACCTGCATGGCTCTTTTTGTACCAAGCGAATTGATAGAAATTGGCTTGGAAAGGAGCTTGAACATGGCGAAGAAGAGACCGACGCCGGAGCAGATAGTGACGCTGCTTCGGCAGATTGAGGTG
>Ga0316218_1002054_pt1 | contig 19804 bp, 22 predicted proteins | sample TBH18003metaG_FD_203634 | JGI IMG/M metagenome (GOLD analysis project Ga0316218, IMG submission 203634) | Freshwater microbial communities from Trout Bog Lake, Wisconsin, USA - TBH18003 | ecosystem: Environmental > Aquatic > Freshwater > Lake > Hypolimnion/Profundal zone | place: USA: Wisconsin...
GATGACATGTGTTGACGCATTGCGATGCACATTGTATTGTGTTCGAAAATACGAGAGATACCAGTAAAGTTCGAATTCTTTTTTGAAGCGTCGCGCTGTCACATAAACTTTTTTGAAGCGTCGCGCTGTCACATAAACTTTTTTGAAGCGTCGCGCTGTCACATAAACTTTTTTGAAGCGTCGCGCTGTCACATAAACTAATTAGCATCTCTTTTATCTTACATTCGCCGGCCTCGCCGCAAGTATCTCCCGCAACGTCTCACAATTTCGGTCGTTCCGGGCGGGTAGGGCGTCCACGCCGCGCGCAATATACACCAACGCCCCGCAAATCAAGGCGGTTGATACGATTGTCAGGACGTCGCGTGGCGTTAGCAAAGGCGTGTCCATTTGAATGAGGTGTGCATTGGGGCCTAAATACGCTAGGCGCTGACACGCCATTTTGCATGATTTACACATGATTAAAAACAGGACGTCGCGTGGCGTTAGCAAGGGCGTGTCCATTTGAATGGGGGGTGCATTGGGGCCTAAATACGCTAGGCCCTATTCGGGCTACTAGATGTCACGCCAAACGCCATTTGATGGCCAAGCCATACCATGGTCTGGTAATCATAGGCGCGCCAAACGCCATTTGATGGCCAAGCCATACCATGGTCTGGTAATCATAGGCGCGCCAAATGCCATTTGATGGCCAAGCCATACCATGGTCTGGTAATCATAGGCGCGCCAAACGCCATTTGATGGCCAAGCCATACCATGGTCTGGTAATCATAGGCGCGTCAAATGCCGTTTGATGGGCAAACCATGCTATGGTCGAGTAATCATGATCATTCTCTATATCATCTTACGGGAATGTAGCTACATGCAGGCCCCAAAACAAAGGGTACATGCGTCAAATGGCCATCGAGTTGAGTGGATGCATCATCGAGTCACTCCGATGCATGAAAATGCACACCATGTATGATAATGTATACCCTGGGCTACACCATTTTTATACCCTTATATAGCCCTTTTAAGCGTCTTATATTCCCTTTAATATATATTTCTAAGTATACATATTATACATTATGATACATTTAATATAATGAGATAAATGGATGAGCAATCGAGACGACTCGTTGAGCGTTTGGCGGATGTATGATTTTTGCGCGAGCTACATGGGCCTACATGTCGCCTTTCTTCGTTTGAAGCGTTGCGATCTGAAAGTCGAAATGAGGCGATTTCGAAATGAGACAGGCGCCTAACGACGGATGCTGGAGACGCGCGTGGGCCGCCTTTCTTCGTTTGAAGCGTTGCGATCTGAAAGTCGAAATGAGGCGATTTCGAAATGAGACAGGCGCCTAACGACGGACGCTGGAGACGCGCGTGGGCCGTTGCGCGGGAATAAATCGTTTTGATAAAGCGTGTGTGCTATTTAAGCCGCGCTGGTGGGAAGCGCGTTGGTGTCTGTACTATGGCCAGCGTAGGCGAGGGAATGGCCGCTATCAATCTGGATGACGAGATGACAGCCGAGGAAAGGGCTGAGCGAGCCGCCCGCGCAGCCGCGGAAATGGAGGCGATCGCGCGCGACTGGAATCGGTTTGACAAGGAGGAGTTGGTGCGTGAATTCGGGGATGTGGCGGCAAAACCGTACACGCTCGCTCTGTCCAAGTATTCTAAACCTGGAACGAGTTATACAGTGTATGACGTCTCTATAGAGCCCAAAGCAAGCTATGCCGCGATTACGCGAAAATGCACCTTTAAGGTGCTTGAGAGTGTAGCGGGTTTCTTTGGATTCTCCGGCGTGCTTTTGAGCTACTTTAGTGGGGACGGGCAGGTGAATGGATCGTTGATGTCCTACGACAGTACGGAAGGGCAGCTGGCCGCAACTCGCGCGGAGAGCGGGTATAGCCTGTTGAAGAGGTACTTTGAAATCCGTCCGCTGCTGGAGTCGGTGTGGGATGCTCGGTGGAGGCTCGAGTGGGAAGACCGGAGGGATCACGTGAGGCGGGCGCTGTTCGCGTTCTTCCGTGGCGGTTTGATCGACGCGCGGAAGCTGGCGTACAGGCATGTGTACAAGCTGGAGCGCGCGGATTGGCTGGCCTATCGGCATCGCCTTTGAGGCTTTTCGTGAAGCTGAGGCGCTGTGGCGCGGAATAAATCATTTTGATTGATTTCGTGGCGTCTGTTGTGCTATTTAAAGATGTGTTGGGTGGATAAATCGTTAATCCGTGCGGGATGAATTTGAAACGCGTTATGAAAGATGTGCAATCGGACTTTAACTCATTCGAATGGGAGGGACGCAAGCCCTTCAGGTTGACCGTGGAGTGGATTATAGCGGTAGGGCATGACCGTGTGGAGTACAGGGTGTGTCCCGATAAAGAGGCTGAATATGCATGCCACCGTGGCAGAGGTAAAACTTCGGTGTATGCGAAAGAGAAAATTACCATAATTCCGGGCTTCAGGTGGATTTGGGATTTTAAGTCCAAGCATTCTGTTAATTTGTGGGATACGAATAATCGATGGTACAAAAGGGAAGTGTTCTCTTTTGAACACCTGGGGCAACTGCGCGAGGATTCGGGACGTGACTTGACCAATGACCATCTGTACATTTTGTCTCTCGAGGCCAAATGGAATGAGAGGTGGAAGGCGCGGCGCGCCATGCTATGGCGCGCATTGTTCTGGATCTTCAAGCACAAGTGTGCCGAATGGCGGCGGGATGTGTTCAACGGGGTGAGGAATGAGTGGTATGCCTTGGCGCATGACGAGTGAGGCGCTGTGGCGCGGCTTTTGCGTGATTGGCGCCGCTAGTTTGGGCGCATGACGAGTGAGGCGCTGTGGCGCGGCTTTTGCGTGATTGGCGCCGCTAGTTTGGGCGCATGTGTGGCGCGGCTTTTGCGTGATTGGCGCCGCTAGTTTGGGCGCTGTGGCGCGGAATAAATCATTTTGAAAAAGCGCGGCTTTTGCGTGATTGGCGCCGCTATTTAAAGATGGTTTGGGCGGGGCGGGCGTCGATGCGTGTGTAGCATGGAGAAAGATCCGGAGTTGAAGGCGGCGATGGCGAAGGTGGAAACACACTGGAACTCGTTTCGGAAGGAGGGTGGCAAGCCCTTTCGTCTGAAGGTGGTGGAGTGCTTGGCGCAAGGGGAGAACATGGTCGAGTACACGGTGTGTCCAGAACAGAAGGCGCAGTATGCATGCCATAATACCGCGATGTTTGAAGCGAAGGAGAGGATTACTTGGTTGCAGGGGCATCAAATTGTGCTCTTCGAGTACAGATCTTGCTACATGCAGAGGCGGTATATCACAAAAAACTATGCCGGGATGCAGCTGAGGTTGCGCCGCGCGCACGCGGGGAAAAAGTTGACGCGGGAGCATATGCTGGTGCTGGAGCTGGAGGCCGAGTGGAACGCCTTGTGGAAGGAGCGGCGCGCCATGGTGGTGCGCGCGCTCTTCTGGATTTTTAAGGGCCAGGCGCGGGATTTTCGGTTTTCTCTCTTGAACGAGTTGATCGAGACGGCTTGGTACGCAGAGGCGCATTGAGATTGGCGATGCCGCGCGGGAATAAATCTTTTTGTGAGGTAGTGTGCGGCTATTTAAGATGGAGCGTGTAGATGAATGTGCTATCGCGACTATTTAAGATAGAGCGTGTAGATGAATGTGCTATCGCGGAATACGATGGATTGGCGTAGCGAGGCCTTTGACGAAGAGCGTCTTGCGCGCGACTGGAACGCGTTCGAGCTGGAAGGGAAGGAGTATTTTCAGAATAGGCTGCATGTGACAGTGAAGGCGCCCGTAATGGGATACATGGGCTATTACGTGGACGGGACTATTATGTCGCCGTATGACTGCCACAAGAGCATGACGCCGCTGACGTACACCGCGTCGGAACAACGCGTTGACGATTTGGTGACTTTGAAATATTCGGGCTATGGCGTGTTGGGTTTCCCGCCCAAGTCGTCCAACTTTACGCTCGGCCAGCTGGCGGAGCGCCGCGCGGCCGGCGGGTTGAGGATGGCGGAGCAGTACTTGCCTGTTTTGCAGCAGGCTGTGGAGTGGGAGTCCATGTGGGAGGCGCGGCTGCCGTGGGTGAGGCTGGGGTTGTACGTCTTCTTTAAGGGCGCACGCCCCGATTTGCAGGATCTGGTGCTGGAGAAGATGCGCGAGGACTGGCTGTCGGAGCCGCACTGAGTCGCGTGTGAATGCAATAAACAATCCGTACATTCGTTGCGTGTTGCGAGTATATAAACGCGAATCGGTGGTATGGCGAGCGTGTGGAATAACAGCATGTTGGCCGCTTTCTTGAGGCAAACGAGGGAGATGCTGGAGGCTTCTGTGGCTGTCTCGCGTGAACTCTCGGATCTGTTCAGCGGCGAGTCCCAAGCGACTTTTGAGGAGGCCATGCGGGCAGCCGAGGCAGCCGTCGAGCGGTTCAGGGAAGCCGAGCGGGCCGAGACGGCCCTGATGGAACGGGAGCGCGAGAAGGCATTTGAGGATTGGAACCGCGATTCGGCCGGAGACAACGATGGCGACGAGGGCGTGTGGTACTGCCTGAGCGTCCAAAACTTCCGGCGGGGTGAACTTCTCGAGGAGAGGCTGTACGAGGTGGTCGTGTTTTCCGGCCCGCTGTACAAGGTGCATTGTAAAAACAGACAGGCCGCGTTTGTGGTGCGCGAGATCGTACATCCTGATTTGTCTCCGGAAGGCATTACGGCGGGCTGGACGAACCTCGAGATGCTGGATGATGCGCCAGCGCGGTGGGAGTACCGTGGGGACGATTTCATGCTGGCCGAAGCCCGAGCGGTTTCTGGGAATTCGTTTTACCACCGGCACTTGTGGCGCATTCGCGACGAGACGCTGCGGTGGGAGGCCCAGTGGGAGGCGCGGCTGCCGTGGGTGAGGCTGGGGTTGTACGTCTTCTTTAAGGGCGCACACCCCGAGCTGCAGAAGCTGGCGCTGGCGCATGCGCGCGAGCTCTGGCTTGCGGAGGCGCACTGAGTGGGTGAGGCGGGCCATGTTTGTGGGCCTACCGCTGAGGCGCGCGTTGGGTGAATAAAAAAAAATCGATGTGCGCTCGGGCTGCGCGCGCGAAAACGAGAAGAGGGTGTGATGGAGGAAGTGGAATATTGGTGGAATAAGGATTCGTCGTTCCGCTTTGAAGTCGTTGGGTATATGGAAGGCAGAGGCGGGAGGATTAGGTATACGGTATGGCTGGTGGACGGCCCGCTGTACAGGGCGCATAAATCGATTGTGCTGCATGTGCTGGAGAAGGTGACGGGGCACGGAGACGGTCAGATTAACGTATATGCGTTTGGCAAGAAGATAGCGTGCTACGAGGACGAGTTTGGGGATAGGCACAGACAATGGGTCGCACGGAATTTTGTGAAGAGGATAAAAGAGGAGGAGGCCGTGCTGGAAAATGAGTGGGGAGCGATGAGGGCGATGGTGGTGCGGCTGATGCGGTGGAAGTGCGCTGGGCTTCCGATCGAGAATGTGCGTGCGGTGGTGCGGGGATGCCGCGAGCATTGGCTGGATGGGGCGCATGCGTTGGGCTGGAGGAAAGTGATGCTGGGCACGAAGCTGATCGAGCGCGTGATCGTCAAGTACTGCTGAGAGCAAAATTGAATTTAGAGGATTTATTAAACGGCCACGAGGGAACGCGCGCTGTATGCGCGCGCCCCCTCGTGGCCAATCGCAGTTCGGCCACGAGGAAACGCGCGCTGTATGCGCGCGCCCCCTCGTGGCCAGCCTTCCAATCGCAGTTCCGATGCTACACTCTAACGAGGAATGGAGACGTAAAATACTTGGTAACCAGATGAAGCACGAGCGTCGGGAGGGCGGATGCCAACCACCGGTTGGCCTGCGACGTGCTTGGTAGCAGCCGCGAGCCTTTCCCTCATGTACTCCAATCGCAGATCCCACATATTCTTCGTTATAAGTAGGGGCGGCGTCAAATACAATTTCTTGAACGGATGACGCTTCTGCTCCTCTTTCATGCCTGCGATCGCCCACCGACGCTTGGCCTTGTAAAACTCGACCATAGTCTCGGCCTCCGCGATGAGCGGGGGGCAACGATGCAGATCGTCGGCGCACAGCGGGCCCGTTTGCGCAGGCGAAAGCCGGCTGTATGTGAGGGTGTTGGCCCTCCACAAGCTCGGCTTCCAGGCGGCATCAAAATAAGGCTCCTCAGCATCGCCGTCGAAGAAGAAGTAAGTGAAATTGTCAAAAGCTTCATCCATTACGATGCATCGCCACGAGTGATCGAAATTAATGGACTCATCGCACGGAGCCCACTGGTGAAAGGGCATGTCTCCCATGAACCTTTGGTAAACATGGTCGAGGTGCATGACACGGTTGCGGAAATCCCAGTGGAAATAGAACATGTTGGCTTGAACTTTGTGTGCGTGCGAGGGGGGCGGGGGTTTAAATACTGTTCGGTGTGTGGCAAAACGAGGATTTATTAAACGGCGATTTATTAATGGGCGGCGCGCTCTCAAAGAGGGTGGGGCTCCGACAAGGCCGCGATGCGCTCGACGAGCGCGGCATCGAGCCGGCTAAGCTGGCAGGCGCCGAGCGAGACGACGCGCGGGTGGAGAGCCTTGGCAAGACTTTTACGGCGAAGGTATGACTGCACGACATGTGGTGGAAACAAAAGGTTTGCCGCCTGAATTCTCTGCTCCATATAATCCGATCTCAAAAGCCACATGTTTCTTCGCACGTTCAACTCATGCACGTCATGTGCGTAAGAGCCCCCAATAAGCAATATGCGCTTTGCTTTGTAGTAAGAAACCATTCCCTTGGCCTGAGCCAAGAGGCTTGTGCAGCGAAACGTGTCTTCTATTGTCAACGGCGCGGTTTGCGCCGGTGAAAGGCAGCTGCCGGTAAGATTTTTGGGCAGCCAATTGCTTGGCTTCCAGCCGGCCTGATAAATGCTCCCAGCAAAAATGTACTTTAGGCTTTCGAATGAGATGTCATCTAAATACGCATTACTTTGAACGGTATATGGGGCCCACTCGTGAAACAACATGTTCGTTTCGAACTGTCCGGCTGTGGATACGTGCGGCGGCTTAAATACTGCGTGCGTTTAGGAAAAAAACGGTTTATTTCGCGCCGCCGTGCGGTTTTAAAACATGGCCGTAGCCTGCTGCAGCCGCGCCTGCATGTACTCCAGCCTGAGCTCCCACACCTTCTGGGCGTGGCGCACCGTGATATAATCTAGATTCATGAGGATGTCCTGATATTGCCACGACAAATTGGAGCATATGCGGCAGCACTCTGCTCTGTGCGCGGCGACCTCGCTTTCGGCCTCGCGGATGAGGCTCGGGCACTCGTTCTTGTCGCTTGGGCACAAGGGCCGCGTTTGGGCGGGCGTGAGGCGAGCGACGGCGAGGTCGACGGCCTTCCAGTGGGCCGGTTTCCAAGGCTCGTGGTCGGGGACCACGATGGGCGCCCACTGGCTGAGCATTAGCGGGAAATGCGCGAGGATTCGGCCTCGGACTGTTTAAATAAGGTTGGAGCATGGTGGATTCAAGCAGTTGGGAAGAGGTATATAAGATGGGTTCAGGTGGCGACATTATTCTGTGTGAGTAAAATGCAGATGATGTGGACCCCCGCCCCTGAGAATGTGTACGAGCAGGCGCGTCCGGTGCCGAGCCTCGAGACGCTGGAGGCGCTGGACGGCTGCGGCAAGTGGTTCGTGGTGTTGATCCACGGCGAGTGGCAGTTCGCGTCTATGCCGCAGGCGCTCCCGTACGGCTCGCACTTCGAGCACATTTTCGTCTTTCGGGACGGGACGGTGTTCGCGGCCGACTGGGCCGGCTTGCGGGTGACGGACTTGGACATGCCGCCGCCGGTGGAGGACGACTACCATTCGGTGGGCGAGACGGTGGTGAATGATGACCACTGGGATGGCTGGGAGGCCGTAGACATGGCGGGCGGCTTCGTGGACGATTACTGAGCCGGCCGCCGGTCGTGTGTGTTAGGGTAAATAAAAGCTGACGTGTGGTTATTTAAGGGCGCGCGGAACGCGCGCGCGAACGGGCGTGAGTGATGGCCTGGGAGGAGCCGCCCCCGCGCGATCCCAAGATGCTGCATCTCGGCAGGCGCCTGCGGGACGACGAGGTGCCGAAAGACTGTTGCGACCCAGCCACGCTAGATCGTTTGATCAGGGAGAGGCCAAGGGATCTTCCATTTGCCGTGATGGACAATTGCGATTGTCACTTCTATGTGACGAAGTTTGCATTTGAGCGGCACGACGAAATGATGATGTTTTGGAAGGCCGACTATGCGGTGATTATCCAGCAGAGTGGCAACATTTGGGGGAAAGTGTGGCCGTTGTTCGGTTTCACGGTGGATTCTGGGCGGGGGTGGCTGTGGACGCTGATGGAGACGCAGTTCAATCTGTGCGTGATAGAGCCGCTGCAGCCTGAAAGTTGGCGGTGGAAAGTTGCGAGCAAAGCGCTAGCACGCGCCTCGCCCAACTACGAGCCGTTTCAACCTCTTAGGCGGCATGAGCATCTCTACGTTCTTTGCGGGCAGGAGCAGCAGAACATATCGGAGAAATTGAGATTGGCGCTCAAAAGGAGCGGTTGCAACACGAAAAAATATCAGTGGTTGCCCGCGACTGCGGGGTCCTATGACGCCGAGCACAAGTTCACCTTGGTCACGCTGCAGAACGATTCAATCAAAAGAATCAATGACAGCAAGGCGCACCACCTGAAGGTGATTTATTGCATTCCTCCGGAGATCGTGGATGCTGTGAACATGCGGCGGATGACGGTGATGTTCTACGCGGTGCGGCTGGACGTGGCGTTGGAGCGCGGGCGAGCGCAGGAGATCGTGCGCTGGAACCCCTTCCGGTACATCGGCGCGGAGCTGTGCGCGCAGATCGCGCGATTTCTCGACTGCCGCGACGCGTCCGGCGTGCTGCTGGACGAGTACCGGCAGGCGTGAGTGCGGGGGCGCGTAAATAAATGGTAGTTTCATGCTATTTAAGAGGGTAAGTGAGGGCGCGCGCGAAGCGGTCGAGTAATAGCCGCGATGGAACCGCCGCCGTACGATCCGACGGTGCGTTGCTTGGGCAGAGTGCTGAGCGATGCTGAGGCGAATAGGCATTCCTGTCCTAAGCAAATGCTGTATCAGAGGCTCAACCGGAAATCGCCTGATCTCGCGTGGGCCGTTCTGCATGGGGACGAGTGGCGTGTGATGCGATTGAAACAGATGAACGAAGATGGGTTGGTCGTATTCGTTACTGGGGGTCTGATAAATCACTGCGAATGGGTGGTCAGCATATGGGGCAAGGCCTGGCCGATGGTTGGATTCACGGTGAATCGCGGGGACGGGTGGCTGAAGCGGATGATGCGCGAGATCTTCAAGCTTCGGATCCGGAAGCCGTTGGTGCATTACAGTGTGTATGAGGATGTACCTGCGAGGCTCGCGATGGCGTCGCCGCAGTTGGACCCAAACGTAGGACGAATGAGTCGCCATGAGAGGCTGTATGTGTTTACGGTGGACGAAAAGCTGATGTTTGACCGGAAACGTGCGAGGAAGAGCGTAGGAGGTTTCCGCGCCTATTCGTGGCAGCCTGCGTCGGTGAGACAGATCTATCATGGCGGTGAGATTAGGGTTGAAGTCAACAACGGTTTGGAAGTTATCTTCACAAAAGGGGAGACTTATCGACTTAGGGTGATCCACGAGATTCCTATTTCTGTGGTGAACCGCGCCAACATGTGGCGCATGACGGTGATGTTCTACGCGATGCGTCTGAACTTTGTGGAGCGGGGTGTGCGCGACCCCCGGAGGTTTGAGTTTGTGTGCCCGCTGGAGATCGTGCGTTGGAACCCCTTCTACTACATCGGCGTGGACCTCTGCTGCAAAATCGCGCGGCTGCTCGACTGCTGCGACGACAACGGCGTGCTGCTGGAGGCGTTCCGTACGCCCTGAGCGGGTTGAGCGTGTTGAGCGTGTTGAGCGTGTTGAGCGGGTTGAGCGTGTTGAGCGGGTTGAGCGTGTTGAGCGGGTTGAGCGTGTTGAGCGGGTTGAGCGTGTTGAGCGGGTTGAGCGTGTTGAGCGGGCGGGATTCGTGAATAAATCTTAATTTGATGAGCGTGGGGGCGTCAGCGCTGGTAGTGCGAGCGGAAGACGAGCTTGATCTCGTTCTCCGTCTCGCAAATGACCTTGCTGGAGAAGCCAAAGTAGGCCTCGAGTTTATTCTCAAACGGTAGGCACTCGGCAATTTCATCGACGGCAGTGATGAGGACGTGAGTGTGGTAGGTGAGTCCCGTGCGGAGGAGGTAGGCCATGCCGCAGATGAGGTTGCGTAGGCGCGCGCCCGAGGCGAGGCGGACCCCCTTAGCGCGCAGCTCGACGAGGCTGAGGAGGATCTGGCGCGCGCAGTGGTCGAGGAGCTCCTGGGAGGCCGGCCGCACGAAGCGGAGGTTGCGCTCGGCGTGGATGACCTCGGCGAGGGAGCGGCAGACGTTGGGCGGGGACTGGGCGCCGTCGGCCTTGGCCTGCTTGAGGGTCCTGGCGAGGCTGTTGGTGAGCTTGCGGGCCTGGCGGGCGTTCTCGTCGGCGCGGTAGTGCCTGGCGCGCGGGGAGGTGAGGAGGGAGTGAAGGACGGCGAGGACCTCGTTGTCGAGGGTGGTAAGGGAGGCGAGCTGCGTGGGCGGGGCGTCGGCAGCGGTGCCGGTGTCGATGAACTCGTCCTTGGCGTGGCGGACCTCGTGAAGGACGAAGCCGGTGATGGGGCAGACGCGCGAGAGGTCGTCGTTGGTGACGAGCGGGCAGGTGCTGTCGGCGGCGTTGGCGGCGCAGTGGTGCCCCGCGCCGCACTTGAGGCAGCCCGCGCGGTCGAAGTCGTAGGTCTCCCAGGTGCAGGAGAGGCAGGACGGGGCGCGGAACGGGCGGCGGATGGTGCGCCAGATGGCGTGGGGCGCGCACATTTAAAAAAAAGGGCGGGAAGGCAGGGCGGGCGGGCCGGCGGGATTCGCGCTTTTTTTGTGGTGGAGGCGCGGGCGGACGAAGGTGCCTATGAGGGAGACGAAGAGGTGGTTGACGATCAGGAAGAAGAAGAGCATGGTGAGGAAGATGATCATGCGCTCGGAGCGTGTGAGAGTCATGGATTCTAAATAGTTATTGAGAGAGATTGAGGCATGCTACCGGCACGGTTGGCGCACACTTTATTGATAAAAAAAATTATCGTAGACGAGATCCTCGGCGGAGGTGACGGAGTCGTTGTCGGAGGACTCGGTGGGCTCGGCGTCGATGCGGGCCTGCACCTCGGCCTCGATCTGCTGCATTTCGGCCTGAAAGCCGTCGTCGGACGGCGCGTCGTACGCGAGCGCGTTGTGGTAGATGGCGGCGGCCTGGCAGGCGAACCAGAAGGCGCCCGGCGGGATGCGGAGGTAAGTGCCTTCGATTTCGAGGAAGACCGGATGCGCGTGGCGGTAGTGCGAGTCGACGGGTCCTACGAAGCGCAGGAGGCGCGCACTCAGGTATTCTGGGAGGACGCGCGATGTGATGGAGAGCTGGACCGGGCGCCTAGCCCAACCGAAACAGAGCCGCATGCTAAAGGTTTGGTGGGGCGGGCGGCGCCGAGTGTAAATACGCGGGGGCGGCGGGGTGCGCGTTGCACGCGCGTCCGCTGGGCATCACTTTTTATTTCGCGCGCTTAAAAAATGCGCCGCGCAGGCCGCCGGGCAAAGTGGCGGCGCTCAGAGCGACCGCGCAGGCGCGAGCCGCTCAGAGCGACCGCGCAGGCGCGAGCCGCTCAGAGCGACCGCGCAGGCGCGAGCCGCTCAGAGCGACTGCGCCGGCACGTTGCACAGGCCGCGCGCGAGGGTGGTGACGTAGTTGTTGCGGGCGGTGCAGGCCTCGGTGAGGAAGCGGCCGCGCGCCTCGTTGAGCTTGACGTGGCTGCGGCGGGCGTCGTTGATGCGGGCGAGGCAGTAGTGAATCTCGGTCAAGGAGTAAGAGGCGTGGTGGAGGGCGTCGGTGGAGAGGCCCGCGTCGACGATGAAGGCCTTGATCTTGGCGAGGGTGGCCTCGGTGGCGACGACGGCATCGTCGAACTGGTTGTCGCCAAGGAGGGCCGCAACTGCGGCGCCGTTGTCGGCGACGAGGTGGCGGATGTAGAGGAGGGCGCAGGTATCATCGGCCACCTCCGCCTCGGGCGGGTCGGCCGTGAAGGGCACGAGCCTGATGCCAGTACAGCCGCTAGACTTGCCGATATTGAAGGTGACGAAGAGGTGCTCAGCGCCGGCCGGGACGACGCCGAGTGGGACGACAGTTTCGGACGGAATGAGGATCATGAAATCCTTCTTGGCGATGGTGGTCTCGCCGTCGACGCAGAGCGAGAGGTAGGTCTCTGCATCAACGACCATGGACATGAAAAGGAAGATCTCATCCATGACGTTCTTGATTTTGTCGTCCTCGACATACTGGAAGGTGCCGCGGCGCGCCGCGGAGGCGATGGCGTCGAGGAGCTTGAAGTCAGCCGATCCGCAGATTCCGACGCAGTGCACGAAGAGCGACGGCGCGGTGCGGAGGGTCTTGACGTATTCAACGTCGCTGTCGGTGATGCGCGTGCGCAGGTCGGACATGTCCTCGCCGTCGGTGAAGAGAAGGATGTGCGTCGGCTGGCCGCCGCGCGTCGGGTCGGTGGCGAGTTCGACGGCGCGCTGCAGGGCGACGCCGATGTTTGTGGGTCCCGTCGGGCGCAAGGCGTCGCAGATCTTGTTGATATCCTCGGCGGGCGGGACGTCTCCGTCGTATACGACGGTTGTCTCTTGGTTAAACGTGAGGAGAGTGAAGCGGGGCTTGAGAATCTTGGAGAGCTCCGATGTTTTGCGGATGCCGGCGATGAGATTGCACAGTTTGGTGCCCTCAAGCATGGAGGCGCTGATATCGGCGAGCACGATCAGTCCAACGCCCTGCTCCTTGTTGAGCTTGTGGATTTTCGGGATTATTTCGAGGCATGCCGTCATTTCCTTGTTGTTGTGCGGGTAAGTGGTGCGCACTTTCAGATCGAAGTAGGAGACCGATTCCGGTTTTTGGGTAATGCAGATGCGCTTCGCGCGGCTGGCCATTGGTGGGGAGTGAATGTTTGTCCAAATTTGCGATATTTATGCGATGCCCGCGGCAAATGCAAAAAAAACATTTTAATTTTCGCACGGCCGACGTGACATCAAAAAAAAACATTTTAATTTTCGCACGGCCGACGTGACATCAAAAAAAAACATTTTAATTTTCGCACGAAAAAAAACATTTTAATTTTCGCACGATGGGAACGTGCACAGGCTAAATTTGATCAGTCGCTGTAATCAATTTTTTTAACGCAAATTCGAGCAAATGTCGAAGCGAACGATCGCGCCTGTTTGCGCCGACGTGGAGAGGTTCAAGGAGGAGACGGGCAAGCACTTGAAATTTCGGGAGATGTACGAAATTGTCGGCTTGATTGGGGTAGGCGGGCAGGGCAAAGTGTTCTGCGCGGTGAAGAAGGCGACGAACGAGCAGGTGGCGCTGAAGCGGATCGAATCGCATCCCGAGGACGACTTCGGCGCCGGCATCGGCATTGTGGCGATTCGGGAGATCATGCTGCAAGGCAGCTGCAACCATCCGAACGTGCTCGGCTTGCGCCAGTTTATGCAGATGGGCGCGGTCAACGTTTTGGAGCTGGATCTGATGCCCACGACGCTGCAGGCGAAGCTGGATCACCTGAAGGATCGCGGCGCGACCACGCTGGGCGAGAAACTGTCGCATCACTACACGCGGCAGATCATGGACGGCGTGGCGTACCTCCATTCGCAGCACATCATGCATCGGGACCTGAATCCGAAGAATATGCTGCTCTCGGAGGATCATTCGGTGTTGAAGCTTTCGGACTTTGGGAGCGCGCGCAAGCCGTCGGTGATGGTGAACACGCCGGCTCGGGGCACGACGATTGTGTATTTCCGTGCGATCGAGACGCTGCTCGGGGAGGAGACGTACGGCCCCAAGGTGGACGTGTGGGGCGCTGGGGTTACGCTGGCGATGATGCTGCAGATGCGGCTGCTGTTCAACGGCAGTACGGACTGGGAGAACCTGCTTTTGATGTTTCAGATCTTCGGGACGCCGACGGAGGCGACGTGGCCTGGGGTGACGCGGCTCGCGAACTACAGCGAGCACTTCCCGCGTTGGGGCCCGCATCTGGAGTTGGGGCAGCTGGACAAGGACACGCCGATGGTGAAGGCGTGCTGGATGATGCTAACGCCCGACCCGAGCCAGCGCCCCTCGGCGCAGTGGCTCGCGCGGCTGCTGCGGCGGCCGGAGTACAGCTGGCCGGAGGCTGAGCCTGAGGCTGAGCCTAAGGCTGAGCCCGAAGAGGATGTGGAAGGGAGCGTGTGCTCGTTCTGCGGGCGGCCGGTCACGCCGCCGTCGACGCCGGCGGCTTAATTTTATGCGCGTGTTTGTTTATGCCCCGCGGCCGGTCACGCCGCCGTCGACGCCGGCGGCTTAATTTTATGCGCGTGTTTGTTTATGCCCCGCGGGGCGCGGTAAAGATTTCACGCTATGCCTTCGCATGATGCAGTACATCGTAGGGGTTCCTGTCCGGCACAGGGCGGTGCCGCGGCAGCACCTGCCCGCGCTGGCGCTCGTCGCGCAGGCGCAGGCGCTCGTACTTGCCCTGCTCCTTGTAGGCTTCGGGCAGTTTGTCCATGTTGTCGTGGTGGCGGTTCTCGCCCTTCGGGAAATGCTTTTGGTCGAGGTAGTAGTTGGGGATGCGCGGGATCTTGAAGCCCTCGCTTGGGGGCAGCGGGTCATACTGGAACGGCAGGTTGCCATACTGCCGTCCGTAGTCGAAGGAAGTGTCGGGGTGCATGACGGCGTCATGGCGGACGTATACGTCCTGGTCGTGGTCCACGACGACGGCGTTCCAGAAGGCGGAGTTGCGCAAGGCCTTGATCTTGTCCTCGAGGAAGGAGAAGAGCACGAAGTAGATGACGCCGCGCGTGGCCTCGCCGCGCGCGACGGCGTGCCAGTCGACGTCGGCCTTGTAAGGGCAGGCGCCGAGGGCCTCGTCGAAAACCAAGTTGGAGAGCTGGTCGTTGCCCGTCTCGAGGCGATAGGCCTCGGCTTGGCGATCCCATTCGCGCTTCACGGCCATGCCAGGATAGCGGCTCTTGAGACAGAACATGCTGCAGGTATGACCACCGTTCACCATGGGCACAAGGACCTCATGAAACGCCCATTCGACGCACTGTGCCAAGTCGGCCTCGTGGGCCTCCCTGCTGTTCTCCTTCTCGTCGCCGAGGAAGAAGGGCGGATCGAGCGAGGTGAAGTCCCAGTGGCGCCCGCGCTCGATGCTCTGGAAGTAGTGCTCGGCGGTCTTTTGGACTAAAGCGATCTGGACCGCAGCGAGCTGCGGATACAGCTCGAGCAGGTGCTTGACGTTGTGCTCGAGGAAGTGGAACGCGTCCTTGCCCTCGAACTCCTCGAAGGCCGGCTCGAGGCCTGTGATGCTCTTGCAGTTCATCATGAAGAGGGTCGGGAGCACCTCGCCGCCGACGCCGCAGCCGATCTCGAGGACGTCTGGGCGCTTGTCGAGGAAAGTCTGGACGTACCTGTTGCGAATGATGGTGTGCAAGGGCGGGCTGATGTAGGGCTGGGAGCGCTCGTCGAAGCGGAAGTCGAAGTCCTTGCCGGTGAGGGCCTTCCAGTAGTGGTTCATGATCTGGATCAAAACCTTGAGCTTCTCCGGGCTGATTCTGGCCTTGACCTTGATTCGCACGCCCTGCTCCCTGTCGCGCTGCTTGGCGGACTTGCTGCGCTTGACGACGGTGAAGCCGGCCTCCTCCTCCTCCTCCTCCTCTTTTGGTTTGGGCGGGAGTTTGCGGTGCTTGGGAGGGACGTAGACGTTGGGGACCGCGGACGGCTCGACGACGAGCGTGCCGAGCGGGCGCGCGCGCAGGCTCTGCGTGATTTCCCTGGACAGCTGGTGGAACAGCGAGGTCGCGTCGTCGCGTCGGGGCGGGTGCGTCATCGCGCGCTGTCGGGGGCGGGATCTTTAATATCCCCCGATTGGAGGCATTTAAGCGGTTTCGGGGGCGCGCCCGCGGATGGATTTCCTGCTGGACACCGAAGAGGTGCAGAAAGAGCACTTTCGGAGCGGGGTTGGGACTCACTTGCTAATCACAAGCAAGGTATTGGATAGGCATGTGTTGGAGATTAAGTGGACATTCCATTTTCTTGATCTGGGCATGTGTCATCGCGTGCGAGGCGTGTCGCGCGTGATTTCGGTCGGGCGGCTGCTGTTTGTGAACGGGCGGCGCGCGAGGTCGCTGGAGGAGGCGCGGCGGCGGGTGTACGGCGGGCGGTACGCGCGGTTCGTGCGGCGGATGTACAAGGGCGGGTGGTAAGCAAGAAACGGTTTATTGGGCCGCAGCGCCGCCTCAAAGAGAGGCGGCGCGGGGTGAGGCGGGTCAGGCGTTTAGGCCTGGCGGGTCAGGCGTTTAGGCCTGGCGGGTTAGGCGTTTAGGCCTGGCGGGCGGGCGACTCCGGGCTCTCGAGGAGCCAGTGGAGGCCCGCGGCAACCTTGGCTGCGCGCTTGACTGTTGTGCTGTTGACGTCCACAACCGCTTTTTGGCTTGGGTTGTGAGGGATGAGCATTTGGCGAGGCTTGATGTTGATCAGTTCCTCGGAAAAATCCATGCACAACTCCTGCGCTGGGGTGAGCTCGTGGCCCTCCTTCGCCGGTTCGTCGAGCACGTCGTTCATAAGACGCTTGTATTTTTTCTCGACCATGCAAGGATTGACATAAGGCTCTCCTTCAAGATCTGCCAGGTGGCACTCGCCGTTCTCGTGGATCTTCTCTACGATCTCGAGAACCCTCTCCACGAGGGTGAGGGGAGTCGCTGACTCCATGCTGCCCTCCCGCAGCTTGAATATGGACCAAGCGTCCTTGAACATCTCTGGCTCTCTGAGTCCAAAGTCTCTTATGAAGATCGGGGTCAGCTTGGCCGCCACGAAGTCGACCAGTTCAGGGCCGTCTTCCACCGGCGAGATCTCCACGACGGAGCGAACGGCCGACGGGGGCGACCGCAACTCGAAATGCACGGCAAACGTCTCACCAAAGGTGAGGCGAAAGTCGCGAGGCGGCTCCTCCACTTGGGCCTTCTTGCCTTCGCCCGCCCAGTATTCATTCACTTTATGGTGCCGTGGCTTCCCACCGAAATAGGTTCGGGGAATGTCACCGTCATCATTGATGGGCGTGTCATGATAAAATCCTGTCGGATCCGTGTTAACGTCGGACTTCTCAGAGGCATTGCGCAAGATAGAACGGAACATGTCGATACGATCGGCTGTGTGTGACCGTATTATGTCAAGTTTAAATACGAGCGGCAGGATAGGTAAATGTGAAAGTTTATTCACGCGTCAGCGCGCTCACTCGCGGTTGGCCTCTGGGGTGTACTCCTCGAGCACGTACGGATCGTTGAAGAACGCGGAGTACATCGTGCAGTACTTCCTTTCTGGCCTCGGGTCCCTCCGCGTGGTGAGCACGGCGACGTCGCCGAACATGCACCGCGCGTAAACGAAGCAGTGCGTGTCCTCTGGCCCCGCATGCTCGGAGCGCCCACAGCAGAAGGTCAAGGCGTGCTCCACATCGCCTACGAGGGAGATAGAGAGGCATAACCGCTCGTTCTCTCCCTCCCCTTCCGTCCACACGGCTCCGTGAATTGTATACTTTTTCTCGTGGACCTCGCGTAGGAGCTTGGTCATGAGTTCGCACACATGCCCAGTTGTGGTCATACTTGCAGTATGTTCGTATCATGCCAAAAGAGAAGGACTTAAATAAAAAAAGTATGGGTTCAAAACCCCGTTGGCATTTGGAGCTGGAATTGTCCAGTTATCAGAGGTTGGGCGCAGGTATCGGCCCTGTTTAAACTTGTAGAGAACCTCGCTGAATGCCCTGGCAAGGCCAGCAACGAAAAAAACGCTTTATTGCATCCTTGATTCAATCTTGATAGCCTCAGCTTTGGCCCTGGCAACAGCCAAAATATGTTCAAGTTCTTCTGAACGCACTGTTCTATTGTGTTCAAGCTCATCTGAACGCATTCTTATATCAAATTCCATTTTTCTCACTTGAATATCAAGAGCATCGTTATTGAATTTAACAAACTCTCTGGCCTGCGTGACAGACATTGAAAAAATATTGTCTTTCAGCCCAAGTTCCAGCATTGATTCTCCTAGTTTTGTCATGAATTCAACTTCCATTCGTAGAAGCTTGGCACACTCTCGCAGGGACTGAAAGTTCGTTTCATTTCTCTTTCTCTTTCTCGTATCATTTTCTTGTAGCCTAGCGTGCTGCTCTGTCATTTCAGAAATGGAATGAAAATGATTCACAACTGCAATACGTGATAGCTCGAACAGCTCTTTTTTCCTTCCATACTTGCGTACAGAGTGAAAATGCTCGTGGATCTCGCGCTCTAGCTTGAAAGGATCAGACGATGGAATACTGGCAATCAACTGGAAAGGCTCTGGCACACCAGAGCCAGCAAGTTCTGCAACCCTTATGTAAGGCTGTCTCATTGTAGCTCCGATCTTTATCATGTCTGCAAATAGCGGATTCCATGCTGCGTACACGTATCCGACATGTACTATACTACTAGCAGCAGGATTGGCAATGAGAAGCATTTCTCTTTCTTCGGCGTCATTGAGCTTGTTGAGAATTGCTTGAACTGGCGGCTGGCGTAAGAATTCAGTCACAGCGAGAGCATATTGGGTATCATCATCCCTTTTAACTTGCTGCCAGAAGTGATACATGGTTACATCAGCTACATTCAGTGGGAAGGGCTGTTTCAGAGGTGGGTCTTTTCTATCTTCCTGATGCAGCTCATCCAGTAACTGGAGCAAATGTTTGCGACGCTCTTCTGACTTTCCCCCTTTGCAATTTTGTATTATTTGCCTAATCAGAGGTATAGAGCACACGTATGGAACAGGTCCAGGCGATTTAAAACTACATTTGTAAAGGTTATCAGTCAGTTCATTGCCCTGTCACAGCGTCATTTAATATTCAGTAAATGCATGAGAGAATACAATGACATTTGAAACCTTGATTATTTCCTCTTGTAAATTCTTGATTTCCCCACGCTTTTTAAGATCCAACACAGGCTGTAGGGAATTCTTATTGAAGTTTCGCCTGTTGCCTGTGACTATCTCTCCCGCGTCTAAAACTTCTGGAAAAATCTTGCCACACGGCGTTACTGCATATCTGAGAAGCTTCGTTTCGTTATCCAGTTTAATCTCTGCTAATTTTGTCTGTAGCATGTTTTAAGTGTGTTTGATTCATGTTTATGTCATGGACCAGTGTATTTGGACAATTTTTTATCTGCTGCAACGATTACAGCAGAAACTTGGATGTATTCGCGCTCTTTTTTTTTGCAAACGTGTGAGTGCGTCTCCGGGCCGCGCGAGCCATTAGGGCCACCCAAGGGTGGACGACTCAAGCGCGACCGGGCGCTAAACGAATGGAGTAAAGTGTGTGTGGCTCAAACGCCCCATGGGGGGCGCGAGCGGTAAACGAATGGAATGTGTGTGTGTGTGTGTGTGGCTCAAACGCCCGTTGGGCGCGAGAGGTAAACGAATGGAGTGCGTGTGTGTGGCGGGGCTCAGACGCCCGCCTTGGGGTGGGCGCCACGACGAATGATGCCGCCAGTGCTTGGCGGGGGGTGGAGCGGGAGCAACTCAGAAGGCGGGACGCTCGGCGGGCCGGCGACGATGGCGTTGAGCTCCTCGCGGGCGGCGGCGGCGCGGAAGGAGGCGCGGACGGCGCGCGACGCCTTGTCGACGC
>Ga0316218_1002063_pt1 | contig 19755 bp, 28 predicted proteins | sample TBH18003metaG_FD_203634 | JGI IMG/M metagenome (GOLD analysis project Ga0316218, IMG submission 203634) | Freshwater microbial communities from Trout Bog Lake, Wisconsin, USA - TBH18003 | ecosystem: Environmental > Aquatic > Freshwater > Lake > Hypolimnion/Profundal zone | place: USA: Wisconsin...
TACCAAGAGAGTAAAAACCCTATGAAGATCGAATCTGAATACTACAAAACTCCTGAATTTAAGCCAGATGAAGATGATACTCTCTTTAGAGATATGACAAGTAGACCAGAAGCTTATGTTCAACCAGGATTTGACGAAATTTCGTAAAAATTTTTGCTGAAAAGGCTTGACAGCCTCCTCGGCTCTTATATATATTAGAAAAGAATAATCTCATGAAGAACAAGTGCTACTGTTTAGCTTGTAAAACACAAGATTACTACGATAAAGTACGTAAAGATGCGATAAATAACCTACCGGTTAAGCATAATTGGCTTTTTAGTGAAGAAAATAGCGTAAATAGTACGTATCAGTACGAAAAAACTGCCCTAGTTGATGAGAAATAACTATGACAGTCGAAGAACACAACCAAAACGTCACACATCACTATTCGGTTCACTATCCTGCTCACCCTGAGCGCACAAGTGACCCTCATTACGTCGATTTTAATCATTTTCGGCAAAAAACGAAAGACACAGCTCAGTGTGCAGTCGGTTTACACCGTAATGACTTCAGCGAATGCAATCTAGATGCTCCTTTGGAGCTCCATCACTCACATGTAGAGTTCTCTCTGCAGAATGGAGTCGATCTCAAGTGGCTAGAAGTAGACTACCCTGGTATCTCAGACCCAGAAGCCGTAGGCGCGTGGGTAGAGAGCGCAAAAAACTTGGAATGGTTGTGCCTATTCCACCATCGGGGTCATGGTGGAGTGCACACAGCTGCTGCTTCTGACTACGAAGCTGAGAAATACGTACGAGGATTAATAAAATGAACTGGAATCTTAGATATTCTAACGAGCAAGAGCAGACATACCAGCACCCAGTTACTGGTAGTGGCCTTTGTGGCAAAAAAGGTGGCTGCACTGACTGCGGCAAGATCCTTCCAGCTGTTCAAAAAGCTCAAACAATGCCGCTTCATGTAGAAGGTGAAAGCCACGAATCTTTCATGGGGCGTACTAATGGTATGGTCGATGCATTTGGTGGGCTCAATGCGCACCTTTGTAATCGAAATAATGGTGATGCTAACATTTCTCACAGTCACGTTCAACATATTGCTGGTATGGGTGACCTAAACATGGGTAGAATCAAACAGGCACAAGGTCTTGCCACTGCAATGGGTGGAGCACAAAATGTTCCATCATCTGTACAAAAAGCACAAAACACAACTTACTTATCAGAAGCACCTAAGCAAATGCAAGGATATAGTGATGGTAGTGGTGGAACCGGTAGCTTTGAATCCGTTCCTTGGCTTAACCAAAATACTGGCACTCTTAACCCAATTAGTAGCGGTGATTCAAGCGATGATAACGATGATGTCACATCTCCGGACGTATACTAATGCTTAAATTTAACTCAGGTAAAATCGATAGACAAGAAGCCATTGATAGAGTTCGACTCATCAAGCCTAATGTCGATTTTTTGCGTAACAACCCAACAGTTAGAGATCCTAAGCTACAGCAGTTTGCTGATGTTTACGATCAACTGATTGATGAACACCAAATCACTCCAGAAGAGATCGAAGGTGAGTCTTTAGAGTCTACTGACGTCGTTCCTAACAAAATTAGTGAGGATGAGAACCGTCTCGTTAAAGGTGTATGGAGTACAGACCCAGTTAGCATCTATTACAAGAACAATCCTGAAGCTAAGAAAGAATTCAGAGCTATCAGAGCGAACGAAATGGATAGAGACCACGACGTTGCTCTGCCTTATAAGCCACTCTACAAGCCAAGCACTGATAAGTTCGACTTAGAACAACAAAAGAGTGTTTGGGATCAAAGAAGAGAAGAATTCAACCCAGATGACCACATGGACTTTAATCCTGACCTAATGGGACAGCTTAGAGAAGCTTACGCAATTGGTATGGACCCTGAGCATGCCAAGAAGGCATTGAACGCAGGTGTTCCCTTCGATTATTTGCTGAATACATTCGTAAAAAGCGCAAGACCACACACCATCCAGCTTCCAGAAGCCAGAGCACTCGGAAATGTAAGAGGAACTGACTTCAAAGACACAATTGCCGGTGAAGCAGCTCGCGATTACATGGAAGATCAAGAAACGCCAGAGAGTCAAGAGACTGGCATGGCTAATGAGAACTGGGTACCAATCCGCATGAGCGTTATGCACCCAATGGACATTGCAGATGCCCACGCAGCCGGTGCAACATCTGATGAAGTTCTCAAAGCTTGGCACAGCAATGGATACCACCCTCTAGCTAGCTACGGTAGTGAGTACACTGAGCCAATCTCAAAGTACATTTCTGTTCGTGACATGGGTGTCAACCACGATGAAGCACGAGCATTGATCTCTAGCCCTAAGCACATCTCAGAAAGCAATTTCAAGATCGAATTGCAAAAGGGTAAAGAGCCATCACAGATCATCAATGCTTATAACGGATACGAGCCTGACGCTCTTGAAGGTCCGGGGAATCTGGCAATCGAATCATGAGCTGGTCTGAACGTTATGCAATGGCTAAGGGTGACACTAAAGAGGCACTCCTCAAAAAGATCCAATCGAAAAAAGATACTGAATCTGGTTTGAGGAACTACCACCAATCAGATGATAAAGCATCTGCATGCAATAGGAACTCACTTGATCACAGATGGATTGCTTACAACAGTGGTAATAAAACTCACCACGCAATAGCCAACTGGTGGAATGAACTTGGTGATTTGCACAGAGCAGAAGAACCAGAGCCAGAGGCAAAAGAAACAGAAGCCAATGTTGTCACAAGGCCATCAAAGCCTATGACATTGGAGCAAGCTATGAAGCAACCTCACTTTATCGGCGGGGATTACAACAATGGATGGATGCCTGGAACTACAGGCCCTAAAGTTATATAGGAGATAACATGTCAGAAGAACGCATTGTAGGTAAATTAGGTAAATTAGCACCAGAGCGTCCCGCAGGGCTGCACATGCTAGCTTACTATCAGAAAAACCCCCTTCCAGCTGCACCTGCAAGCGTAGCTGTACCAAAAGTGGCTAATTGGGGAATGTTAGGAAACGACAAATATGGGGATTGCACTTTTGCTGGTATTGTACACGCAAGAATGGCTAACGCTGCTTTCTTGGGTGTTAACGAAACATTCCCTAACGACACCGAAGTCGAGCAGGCTTATCTCCATTATACTAATGGACAAGATGCTGGAGCGGTCGAAGCGACGCTTCTAACTTATTGGAAAACTAATCCATTGTTTGGCAAAAAACTTACAGCATTCGCTCCAACTGACCACGCTGACCAGGATGAACTTCGCAGTGTCATTGCCAGTTATGGTTTATCTTACATCGGTGTTGAACTGCCCAGTGTTGCTGAACAACAATTTGCTCAAAGTAAGCCATGGGAATTAACTCATACTCCTGCTGACAACCAAATTGCTGGTGGACACTGTGTTATTCTCGTTGGTTACAATAAAGACTACGCCCAATGTATAACTTGGGGTAAAGTGCAGCAAGTATCGTGGGAATGGCTTGCTTCTTACATGACAGAATCGTGGGCCTTAATTACCCCTGAGATCGTTGAAAAGGGCAAATACGGAAATATGCGCCTTGCAGATCTCACATCAGACTTGGAGAAACTATCATGACAATCCCTAAGAGAACAAGCGAAATCATTGAAGAGCAAAATGCCCACTATGCTATTGACTGGGGTAAGGACCTAGAAGAAGCTGGTGCTATTGGATTGACAGGTCTTGCTGTTGCGCAATTGGGAGCAGACCCAGTATTTGACACCGCCGCCACCACTGCCGATGCTGCTGCATTTGGCGGAGCTGCTGTTGAAGATGCTGGTGCTACTGCTGTTGAAGATACTGCTGCCACAAGTACTGCTGATGCTGCAAGTTCTTCTACACCTTCCACTATGGATCAAGGATATAGTGGTACAGCTTCATCTACTGCAGATACTGAAGAAACAAGCCCATCTCTATGGAGCAAAGCAAAGGGTTTGCCACAGAAAGGTGTTCAATGGGTTCAAGATTCAGCCAGCGCTGCTTTAAAGAAAGTTCCATCCGCTGCTACTGGTTACCTTGTAGGACAAGCCAAAAGCCATCTCGGATTAGGTGGCACATCCGGCACTGGTACATCTTCATCAGGTCCCAGCATTTATACGACAGATAATAGTGGTGTAGACCGCGTAGGACCAATGCAAGCTAGCAAGCAAGCTAGCCCTGCAATGGAGATGGAAATCCTGAACGCTGTTAAGGATGTACCAAAGCTTCTTGAGATGATTCTTGAAAATCTTTGCGCATGTGGTCAACCTACTCCTGGAAAGTTCAACGGTATGCCACACTGCATCCCTGGACAGGGTTGTTCACAAAGTGTTGCATTCTCTCCAACCAATCCAACTGGTGATGCTTGCTGCAGTTGTGGTAACCCAAACTGCTCAGGCTCATTCCACGGTCAGCCAGTCTGCGCACCTGGTCAAGGTTGCAATGACCACTGGGATGCAAACAAGGGAGCACGTAAGTGGAACCCTGCAATGGAAACTCCAGTAGAAAAGATTGCTGACCACGATAACTGGGCTAGTCAGACTAATCACGGCGAATTTGAAATGCCTGAAGAGTCAAAGACAACCTGGGAATAAGTAAAATAGATCTCGGAACGTACTAGTTAATAATGAAATACGCAGATACCAGCGCAGGAACCTATGAGAATGACGATAGCTTAGAAGCTATTGAAAATCACGAAGAAGGATTCGGACTTCCTGGTCAATCTGCTGTAGGGCATGTAGGTTTTGTTAGACGAGCGGATATCGGCAATCAAGATGAGAATTCGACTGGTCTAACAGCACCTACTGGCCATTTTCACACAGACTTAGAAAAAGAACCAGGAATCGTATCAAACGAAGGACTGAGCAGTGTTAGCCCAGGTTCTTTGTCACCACTCATTAACGGAGCACTAGGAAGTAACATGAACGCACGTATCGCTTACATCATGGAAAACGGAGAGCCCTTCTGCAATCACTGCGAGAAGAACTTCGTACCAACCAATCTAACTCGCATTGCTTGCACAAATTGCGGATGTGGACAACCCAACAATGACCATGGTCTAGGAGAAGCTGATTTCTCCGGTGCAGATATGGCACTTTCACATGTTGAAGGACCTACAGTAGCTGACGAAGTTCGTGGCCAAGAAATTGTTAAGCAAGATACAAAGCTCAGCTTTGTAGATGAAGCTCTTCAAACTTTTAAGAAGCAATCGAATGACAGTCAACTTTACTACCGTGGGTACAATGATGCTCAAGCTGGTAAGCCACTTGACGAAGACTTGGCTCTTTTGAGCAAGGATTACTACGAAGGCTATGATCAGTACAAGTTATACAACAAGACTCCTCAGCAGAGCATTGGTCAAGAATTGTATGACATGAAGCCTAACAGCAACGACATTCGTCGTAGCCATGGTGATATGCACCCAGAAGATTATGATCGTGGTCCAAACCAACTTACTGATGGTGTTGGGACTGTTGTTGCTGCAAAGATTGCTTCGATCTACCCTATTGACGTAATCCAGAAGTTTTTTGAGGTATAACCATGGAAAAGTGCCCTGTTTGTCTTGATGGTCGTGTAATGGCCAAGCTGAGCAGTGCTGGAGCAGAGAAGTTCTGCCTAGACTGTCGTCGTATCGTTGCAAGTGCAATGTTCGATTTCAAATTCAGTGCAAAAGCAGAAGATGAGATCCAATCTTGCACTACTGCTAACAACCAACCAGGTTGGAAGGGTCCAGGAGAAAAAGCTAAGTGCTGGCCTTACGAAGAAGGTAAGAGCGATAGTGAAGCAGCTGCCAAGAAAAAGGCTCTCGACTCAGCTTACGCTTATAAGCACAATAAGGGTGCTTCAAAGATTGTTCATGCCGTAGGTTATTTCACTGGTGCAGAGCCATTGACTGGTACTACTAGCTCATCTGGCCCACTCGGAGTTGGACCACAATCAAACCCAGTTGCACCAACATCACACCTTGGCAAGAGCCCAGAACAAACTGGTCCATTGCGTTCTGGTGGAAGTGGAGCTAATGGTGAAGTGCCTGCAGCACCTGGTGGTGTTCAGCCTGGTGAACTAAACGGTGCTAACCCGCTAAACAGTGGTACAACTGCTAGCAGAATCACACCAAGACTCGCAGAATTGATTAGAGAAGCAACAGACACTCCAACCCTAATTAATGAAGAAATTATGGGCACAGCCCACTGCACAAAATGCAATAAACCCAAGACTGAATGTGGATGTAACTAGTAGCACGAGTTGCACTAGTAAACAGGAAAACAGAAAGATTCCATTATGAACTACGACGAAATCGAAAGACAAGCTAAGACTGCTGCCGCAGATGGTGGCTGGTTTAACGGCTCTTCAGAGAGTATCTTCGCCAGACTGGACAGACTGCAAGAGATCCTTGACACTACAAGGACAGCTGCCAGCAACCCTAACACTTCTATGAAAGAACTCGAGCGTTACGCTAACATCATCACTGAGTTTGGTGCAGAGAAGGAAGCACTCGAGAAGGTTGCCTCTGAATATGTTGATTTTGACACTGAAGACTACTTGAACAGTCTCCCAGGTGGAACCATTGCTAAGGAATACCGTATTAGCAGTGCAGGTACCGCAGACCTTGGTGAAGACGATGGTAGTCTCCTTTACCGTACTGCTGCTTCGATCAACCGTGAATACGAAGATGCTGACTGGATTAACTTCGTGACTGCTGGTGCTGAAGTGTGGATTGAAGATCAGAACAACCGTCTTCTTGACAGCCAACTCAACACTCGTGAAGCTGCTGTTTACTACGTAGAGCAAAAGACACTTCCTATCCTTGATGTGACTAAGCGTGCTGCTATTATTGACAACTTCGTTGACAATGTTGAGATCTGCCGCAGAGCTCGTAAGGAAGGCAGTGCATTCCGTAGCATCAAGTCAGCAAGTGCTAATAAGCTAGCTGCTAGCTTTGTTGAAGAGAGCCTAAACGACTCATTCGGGGATAGCCTTAACTGGTTGTAACATGAGCGATTCCTGGCATGGATTCAGAATGGTTAGTGCTGTCGAAGATGGCACTCTAGCTAAAACACCCGAGCAACCACCACTGGTTAAGAAGCTCCAAGAACTATTAGCTGATGTAGCTTTGTTCTATCACACTGTGCATGAATTCCACTGGAACGTTACAGGCCCGAACTTCTATGAATATCACAAGCTGTTTGATGAAATAGTTAGTGATACTTATGATAGTATCGATCCAATTGCCGAAAATATTCGCAAACTTGGTGGTTATACAAGATACAAAATGAGTGATCTTGTTAACATTGCTAACTTGAATGAAATTGGAGAAGAGACTGGCAATGCGAAAGCATTGACAAATCATCTTATTGAGCTAAACTCTAAACTCATTAATACTTTAATGACAACATTTGATTTGGCAAACAAGTCCAACCAACAAGGCATCGCTAACTTCATTGCTGAGCGCATTGATATGCACCAGAAGTGGAATTGGTTCCTTAAAGCTTCTAGTGAGTGATATGGACAGCGTTTCTGAAAACATTGGCAAGGTAGTTGCTATTCTCACAGCTATTACTAGTGAGCAAGAAGATATGGCATACGAGATGGTCCTTGAAAGTGACCCCGTAGAGTTGTTTAGTTGTTTGACAGGTGTTCTGCTAAGTGCATTGAACCATTTATCACAATTGACAGACATTAGCACTGAAGATTACCTAAAAGATCTTGGAATGCTGGCTTTTAGAACACAATGAGCGAATTCCAAGATTTACCAGAAGGTATCAGCATCAATAAGGGCAACTTTGATTTGCACATTGATTTTGAATCAGAACTAGTAAGCACTATTGTTTGCGAAAAATGCAAATTAGTCTATGAATGCCACTTGTTAACCAATGCTTCTAGGCATGAAGGCACAGTAGTAATAAACTCATTAAACTCAACAATTTGGAAGAATGCTTTATCAAAGAACCGTGATAAGGCTATTAAAAACTTAAAAGAAGCTCTAAACATGAAGTTTAATAGGCACAAGGAAAGGTGCAAATAATGATTAGATACAGTACACAACCAAGCAAAGACGCTAACGCACTAACTGACAGTCCAACATCTCCTAAGACCACAACCAAGGACGTTCGTGGTTTGATGGGGGATAATGATGATGAAAAATCACAGACGCTACTAGACCTAGACGCTGAAGACAATAACGAGTAGGGTTTAAAAAGCCTAAGTATCCGCCTATGTAGTATATGGATAATAATCTCGTACATCAGAGGAAGAATTTTCGCTGTGTCTTTAACCCTTATGTGACTAAAGATAACCGCGATGGTGTAATACGCTCTATAATTTCTCAGTTTGATGGTTATGGAGCAGAGCCAGAAGTAACTGTCCACGATGACGGGTTTATCCTATCACTCAATCTTGGCCCAGAACTGTCACCAACACTAGCCAGAGATAAGATCCTCTGGAATCAATTCGTTGAAAGTGTTACAGCTCAGGATGCTATCCGCAAGATTCAAATCCTCCGTCTGCCACAAGCAGGCATCATGGATTTTGGTGAACGTGCGTCAGGTGCAGGTAGTGTAGGTGGCTTTGGTCCCGAAGTTGACCCATTTACTGGTGATACTGGAGTAGACGAGAAGCTAAACATCCCACTCAACCGAGTACCTAAGTACCAAATCGATGCTGACCCGAATGATACTCTTGGGCACCACGCCAGTGTTAGAAAGTACGCAGATCCTACCGATCTTGGTTCTGAAGACCAGGCTTTTGTCCATGGTCTAACTCCAGCTGATCTTACTAGCGATGTAAACCGAGTAGATTCTGATGCTAACGATCCTCTTGAGACCGGTAAGAGCATACACCGACCACTACCAGCAGTTTTGGGTAGTTTTAAGCGTATTGCTATCGATACTGACGCTGGTAGTGCGTTTACACTCAATAAGCCGAATGGATTCCAAAGTGTTGGTGACCCACCAGACCAGGGCCCACTTCACGAAAAGGCAAGTCCAGCCACAGGTATCGGTGGAGGGGCTCCTATTAGTGGTGCTAGCTGGTATGTAACCCAACCTGGCAATGAACAGGGCACTGCAATGGGTGATGAACGCAATAAGGATTACGATTTGTCCTCATCTTCAGCTCCACTGTCTAGCATCGTTGCATCTAATAAAAGTCCAGGAGAAGTCCAGAGAGACGCGCAAATAGAACAACAATATGGTGCACCAGTGCCAGAAGTCCCTGGTGGAAATTCGATTCAAGGTGAATATTGGTCAACTCTAGATATGCTCGGAGTTGGTGATCACCCTCTTGGCGGAGCAGCTTATGGCTCATTCTTTGGTATTAACGAAACATATGATTATGAAGGTGATGTAGATGTCTACGACATATAAGGTTTATGCTGCAGGTCAAGATCCTGTACAATATGTGCCAGGAGACTTTATCCTGGTATCTTCCAAGGGTATCCTTGCTAAGTTTATTCGTTTTGGCCAATTTATCCGTTACCACGGAAAAATGAATCCATTCTCACACTGGAACCACGCTGCCATGGTTATTGATACTGATGGCACCATTGTTGAAGCAGTTGGGCGTGGTGTTATTGTAAGCAACATTAGTGAGTATAAGGACGTAGAATATTACTACGTTACAACCAAGCTCAATAAGCAAAGTCGTGACCAAGCGGTCGCTGCCTGCAAGAGCTTTATTAAGGATAAATACGGATGGATTACAATCTTCAGTATTGCCATGGAATTGCTGACTGGTATCAAGATTCAGCTCACCAATAGCAACACGATGATTTGTAGCGCCGTAGTAGCACAATCCCTATGGGCTGGTGGTGTCGTATTCGACAGAAACCCATATCAGATGATGCCAGCTGACTTAGCTGCATCCTTCAATATTCTTACGAAAAAGCCAAATTTGTAAAAAGCTTGACTTTTGCAGAATAATGCACTAATGTCAATTTTATGAAAAAAGCGGTCATTTCCATAAGTTATGATGCACGAGACGATCAGAGCGATGAGCTCGCAAGCCAAGAGATCAGCGAAACAATCGCTGGACTTCTCAACAGCCTACGCACTCAAGTCAACGGCGTTCAGGTATCTGTAAAATTCACCAATAATAAGGAGAAATAATATGTCCAGTCCATTAAACACAACAACAACTAGAGCAACAGGTCGCGCATTCGTTGCAGCTATTGTTGGTGCTCTCATCTCTTGGGGTGCAACCAAGTGGGGTAAGCTCAACACCGGTACGTTTGCTGCATTGACACCAGTCGTCTCAGGTTTGTACTACACCGCAATCACTGCTTTGGAGAAGAAGTTCCCCAAGTTCGGTTGGTTGCTTGGTACATTGCCTCAGCCTAAGGTTGCTGTAACACCAGTTGACCCAACTCCAGCACCTACACCTACACCAGCTCCTGCTAAGGCTGTAGCCAAGAAGGCTCCTGCTAAGAAGGCCGCTGCTGTTAAGAAGGCTGCCAAGAAGAAGGCTTAATTCACGCACCTACGGACATGTGCATAAACTGTCCGCCTGCCCGAATAGCTCAGCGGTAGAGCATCTCCTTTGTAACGAGATGGTCGGGGGTTCGATTCCCTCTTCGGGCTCTAAGGTCTCGTAGCTTAGCGGTTTAAAGCGCCTCCCTGTCACGGAGGAGATCGTGGGTTCAAATCCCATCGAGATCGCCACTTAAAATAGAAAGTTGACATGCCAAATCTAGATCTTTTGATGACCAATGATCTATATTTCCATTGTGACAAGGGCTATGGTGACTGCATCGTAGCTTTGCACGTGGTAAATAAGCTGTGTGAAAAGAATCCACAGATCAATGCGAATGTATTCATCCCTGCTCATTATCGTGAGCAATTGATGGGTCTTATCAAAGATAAGAACATTAAGTTTGTCGATAGACCACATCCAAGGTATTCAATTGACTTGTGGTGCCATGCAATTCTTGGCGATAGCCTTTATGAACAACACCATGTCTCTCCACAGGACAGTACCCTAAGCAGTTACTTCATGTGGTCATATGAAATTGGTAATTACCTGGCAAAGGAACTGCCACACCTTAACAAGCCATTCGATTCAATCGAAGAAACCGTTCTAAATGAACCATGCTTCGCAGAAGACTCACTTGACGAAGACTTTGACTATCTGGTTATCAATGGGTACCCAGTTAGCCCAATCCTTCGGATGTCTAGAGAAGAGCAAGACAAGAGTTTTGCTGCTTTGCTAGAAAAGCTAACCAATGAGGGTCAAAAGGTAATCACAACTGTCAAAGTTGAGGGATACCGTTGCACTGCAGACCATGATCTCAACCTTGTAGACATTGGAAAGCTTGCTAAGCGTTGCAAGAACATTATCGGTGTACCGAATGCGCCTTTCATCGCTTCGGTAAATGAATGGAGCATGCAAACGGTTGAAAGTTTTGTATCACTGCTTGACCGTGTTAACATGAACTATCCTTATCGTGATATGGCAAGAACATTTGACCTTAATGATAAGTTCCGCACCGTCAAGTCACTGTACGAGGTAATCTGATGAAGGCAGCCGTTCTCAAAGAACTTAACGCTCCACTCTCCATCGAAAATGTTTCTGTAACTGAGCTCCAAGTGGGTCAAGTCCAGGTACGAGTTCTGGTTAGTGGTATCTGTGGTTCACAATTGCACGAAATCAATGGTAACAAGGGTAATGGCAAGTTTCTCCCTCACCTTATGGGGCATGAAGGCTGCGGCATTGTAGAAGACATTGGTCCTGGTGTTACAACTGTTAAAGTTGGTGACAAGGTCGTTATGCACTGGCGCCCAGGTACCGGTATTGAGTCTGCATTCCCACAGTACACCTTGGATGGTAAGACATTCGGTAGTGGTAAGGTAAATACCCTTACACAGTGGGCTATTGTCTCAGAGAATAGACTCACTACGGTCCCTCCAGAGACCCCTAATGACCTCGCTGCGCTCCTCGGATGCAGTTTGACTACTGCGCTAGGCATTATTGACAATGAATGTGATTTCAAGTTCGGTGAGAGCGTTGCAATCGTTGGTACAGGTGGAGTTGGACTCAATCTTATCCAGGGTGCAGCTATGCGTAGTCTTAGCCCCATTATTGCTATTGACAACAATGAAAGCAAGCGTGAACTAGCGTTTATCGCCGGTGCTGAGCGTTTCTACAATACCTCTGAAGAAGTATTCGATGGTAAAGTAGATGTTGTTATTGACACAACTGGCAACATCGATGTAATTAAGGAAAGCTTTGGTTATCTTGCCAATAGTGGACGTATGATCCTCGTTGGTCAACCTAAGCCTGGTACGTCGCTTGAGATCGTCAATGCTCTTGCTTTCTTCAATGGCAATGGCCTGAGTATCAAAGCTACACAGGGTGGCAAGACAGACCCATCAAAAGACATTCTTCGCTATGTTAACCTAGAGAAGGCTGGTAAGCTTCACGTGGATGAATTCATCACCCACAGATTTAAACTTGACGAAGTCAACGAAGCTTTTGATACACTAAGAAGCGGCACTGCCGGTAGAATCATGATTGATATGGAATAAGGAATAAAATGGACAAGCGTAATTGGACCCCAGAAGAGCTCATTGCTTTCGAAGACAGGATTGGTGATCTCTACTTGGATAACAAGTTGCCATTCCTATTTCACCTATCAGGCGGTAATGAAGAACAACTCATTGAGATCTTCAAGGACATTAAGGAGGGTGACTACGTCATCTCCAACCACCGTAGCCACTACCACGCACTCCTGCACGGTATTCCTGCGGATGAACTAGAAGATCGTATCCTTAATGGTCGAAGCATGTTCGTATACGACCGTAAGCGCAACTTTTTCTGCTCAGCAATCATTGGTGGTACACCTGCTATCGCAGCTGGTATCGCTGCTGCCTTGAAGAAGAAGGGGTCTGACCAAAAGGTCTGGTGCTTTATCGGAGATGGCACAGAAGACAACGGTCACCTCTTTGAAGCTGCTCGTTACGTAGAGGGTTACGACCTTCCTTGCACATTCGTTGTAGAAGCAAACGACCGTTCAGTCGAAACAACCAACGAAGAGCGTTGGGGTAAGCTTGCTCACTTTGAGTGGCCTTTCAAATGTGTGAAGAAGTACCAATATGAGATTACATACCCTCACGCACGTAAGCCTGGTATGATTGACCTCTCTAAGGCTGTCAAGAAGACTGACGACGAGTACTTCCCACCACTCAAGCCATTTATCTATGATCCAGTCGACGTAGACTCAAGCATTTCATACAAGGATGCTATTGAGAGCGTTATGACCAAGCTTGGTGACGAAGGTGCTGTATTTATTGGTTACAATGTCGCTAGAGGCGATGCCATGGGTACATTGAAGAACGTACCTCTTGAGCAGAAGATCGAAACCCCAGTAGCTGAGAACCTTATGATGGGTCTTGCTATCGGTATGTCGTTTGAGGGATTCAAGCCAGTCGTTTACTTCGAGCGTCACGATTTCATGATGGTAGCAATGGATGCCATTGTCAATCACCTTGACAAGATCGAAAGAATCTCACATGGTGAATACCAGGTGCCAGTGATCGTCCGTGCAGTATCTGCCGACTCAGGTCCTTTCTACTCAGGTATCACCCACTCACAAGACTTCACTGCTATGCTTAAGACTGCTGTGACTATTCCTGTTCTTGAGCCTACCAACAGTGCAGAAGTAGTTAACGCATTCCGTCAAGCTGCTATGAGCAACCGCCCAGCTATTATCATCGAAAAGAAGTCAAGATACTAAATGAGCCGTATCCTAGTGATAGGTGAGAGTTGTAAAGATGTATTCGTCTATTGTGACGCAGTACGTCTTGCACCAGATGTACCAGTACCAGTGCTAAATGTCATTCACCAAGAAGAGAATGAAGGCATGGCGATGAATGTGCTGCGAAATATCACGATATTTGAAGATTGCGCAATTACCACCAATGAAAATTGGAAGTATATCACTAAGACAAGATATGTGCATGAGGCTACCAATCACACATTTTTTAGGGTAGATACAGAACCTAACTACGGTAGATTTGATACAGATATCGACTACAGCAAATATGAAGTCATTGTTATTTCTGACTATAACAAGGGATTCCTGACAGAAAAAGATATAGAAAAAATCTGTAAGTCACATCCACGTGTATTCCTTGATACTAAGAAAAAATTGGGTAAATGGGCAAAGAAAGCCTTCGTTATAAAGATCAATGATTACGAATACAATAACTCTGACCCTAAGGTAACAGAAGCTTTCAAAGATAAGATCATCCACACGATGGGTGGAGATGGTTGCGAATATAACGGCAAAAAGTATCCTGTAAAGAAAATGGAAGTCAAAGATTCCTCAGGTGCTGGTGATGCTTTCATGGCAGCCTTGGTTGTTAAATATGTCGATAGCAAAGATCTTGAGAAAAGTATCGTATATGCTAATGAACGTGCTTCCGAAGTGGTAAAACACCGAGGAGTAACGACAATATGATCATTCTGACTGGATCAGATGGGTTTATTGGGAAAAACTTTAGCAAGGTTCTTTATAACAAACCTGTTATGCCTATCGATGCTAATGATGCTCACGACTTCCTATATAGCTTTAAAGAATGGGATAAAGTAGACCTTATTCTCCATCAGGGTGCTATTTCTAGTACTACAGAGAAAGATGTCAGGAAGTTATACACATGGAATATTGAGTATACGCTTGACCTTTTTGACATTGCCATATCATTTGGCATTCCTGTTAAGTATGCCTCTTCTGCTTCTGTCTATGGTGATTTACAGGGCATTCCTAACCCTAAGAACCAATACGCCATGTCAAAGCTGATGGTTGATTACTGGGTACAAGACAATATGGACAAATTCTCCCTTATCCAGGGATTTCGTTATTTCAATGTCTATGGTGACCATGAAGACCACAAAGGCGATCAGGCAAGCCCAGTCAGCAAGTTTACTAGCCAATTAGAAAACACTGGTGTTCTAAAGCTGTTTGAAGGATCTGACCAGTTCAAGCGTGATTTCATCTGCGTAGATGATATCGTCGAGATTGTGCTTAATAATGATAAGCCATCCGGTATTTATGACCTTGGCACTAGTAACCCGCTTAGTTTTCAAGAAGTGGCTGAGCAAGTTGCATATCACTACAAGGGTGCTATAGAATACATACCGTTCCCTGAACACTTGGTTGGCAAGTACCAAACATATACTTGCGCCAAGAAGGAATGGGGCGGCTACAAGTTCAAAACAATCAATGAGTACTTAAATGGCTAAGAAAATATTCCTTACTGGATCGTTTGACATTATCCACCCTGGTCATGTCCAATTCCTTAAATATGCTAGAGAATTTGGTGATTCTTTGACTGTTGCTATCGATACTGATAGACGCATCAAAGAGAAAAAGGGACCAGATCGTCCATTCCATAACCAAGCAGATAGACAACTGGTTATCAGTTCTTTCAAATACGTTGATAACACTGTTCTGTTCGACTCTGATGAAGAACTGATTGAGATTGTCAAAGCTTTGCAGCCAGATGTATGGTTCGCTGGTACAGATTGGTTGGGTAAGCATTTCCCAGGCAAAGAATACGCCGGTTCTGTTAAATACTTCGACAGGATTAAGCCACATTCAACTACTAGAATTCTTGAACGATGAAATACGTAGTTGACATTGATGGCACCATATGCAATAATACAAATGGTGATTATGAGAACGCAGTTCCCTACCAGCATGCGATTGACAAGGTAAATAGGCTTTATGACAATGGTCATACTGTCGTTTATCTAACCGCAAGAGGTATGGGGAGAACAGAAAATGATCCCCAAAAGGCAAGTGATATGTTCAGAGGTATCACTGAAAAACAACTAAACCAGTGGGGTTGTAAGTACCACCAGTTAATCATGGGGAAGCCATCTGGCGACTTCTATATCGATGACAAAGGAATTAACAGTGAACACTTCTTCAGCTAGAGAGTGCGTAGAAAAGGGTTGGGGTTACGAAGAGATCATTTGCAATACTGAGAAGTACTGTGCAAAGATCCTCCACTTCAATAAGGGCAAGAAACTCTCATGGCACTACCACAATATCAAGGATGAGACATTTTATGTAGAAAATGGTTCAGTTGTCCTTGTATATGGTGAAACTGACGATATTGACCAGGCAGAACACATCATTCTACAACCTGGTGATTCTTTTCACATACGAACTGGTTTGCGTCATAGACTGATTGGGTTGGAGAATGCTCGTGTTTTTGAAGTATCAACACAGCACTTCGATGATGATAGTATTAGAGTGATAAAGGGCGATTAGCCCACATTCCTGCTAAGAATGCGTATCGAAAGGTACCGAAGGTTCGAATCCATCCCAGGGAGCTTTATTGAGGGGTAGTTCAGTTGGCAGAACAACGGACTCGAACGTAAACACAAAATAATGATTTAATTTTGCCGTTAGATTGCATAAGTTCGTATGAGCAAAGTAAAAATTACGGATGAACAACTGCGACAAGTAGTTAAAGACTCTTCATCAGTATCTGATGCTCTAAGAAAGCTTGGATTATCACCAAACGGTGGAACGCACGGTCATTATACTAAACGCATAAAAAACGCAAAAATACCAACGGATCATTTCCAGACAGATAGAAATTTATCTGGAATAAAAAAGGGAAAGCTATCCGCTAATCAAATATTAGTCAAGAAACAGCATGGTGCTAATAGAGTAAAAAGAGAGTATTTGCTTCGGGCAATGCTTGAAATGGGTATTCAATACAATTGTTCATTATGCAAAATCAAAGCAGAATGGCAAGGTAAAGAACTAACACTACAGATAGACCACATAGATGGTGATAGAAACAATAATTTAAAAGAAAACCTTAGATTTCTATGCCCCAATTGTCACTCTCAAACATTAACTTTTGGCAATAAAAAGCCTAGACGACAATGCAGTTCCTGTTGTAATATGATTCAAAATAATAGTCGAAGTGGTTTATGTAAATCTTGTTTTCCAAGAAATAAAAAGATCACGTGGCCAAACGATGAAGAACTACTTGCAATGCTAGCAAAAAGCAACTATACTAAAGTTGGCAAAGAACTAGGAGTTTCTGATAACGCAATAAGAAAGCATTTAAATAAATAATTTAATGAGGGATGGCGGAATTGGTAGACGCGCCAGACTTTGAATCTGGTTATACTGGGGGTTCGATGCCCTCTCCCTCAGCCCCAGAGCAGGATGAAGGTTCGAGTCTTTCCATTGTCGCTAAACCGGGTGTGAATCGGTTATTCAATTTTGGCTTATATCCAAGACTCCATGGGTTCAACTCCTATCGCCCGGACCATTTATCCCATATTTTACCATTTAAAACCATGGTTATCCTGTCGTAGATAGTAAGCAAATAACGCTTAATGTTCAGCGCCCCATTGGGCATAATAAGGAGAAACACGATGACCTCGATGTTCGATTACGACGACACAGTAAACCTGGCTTTTGATGCAAAGATCGCCGGTAAGAAGCTTGTAGCTGCCAAGCACGAACTGCTCACCAAGACTGGTGAATTCCTGTTCCTGGCACACACCGACAAGGAACTTGCCCAACGCATGCAAATGGTCGAAACCGACATTGAGAAGGTTGCTCACCGCAAGCTTGCAAACGTTAGTGACTCCAAGGCCAAGCTCGTCCGTGCTATCTATGACGAGTGGTCAATTCGCCACGCCAATTGCGATTTCTGCAATGGTACTGATAATTTAAAAGAGGCTAGTAACAAGGCAGCTTCTGGTGTGCCAACAAAGGCAACGGCAGACAACCATGACGTACAGCCCACTAGTTCTCAACCAAGTTCTGCTCCTTCATTGGTTGAACAAGCAGTAAAGTCCCGTCAAAATGGTGAACACCAAACTGCTTTAAATGATGCACCTTCTAATGATACTCAAAGTGGTTTCTCAAGTGCTTCTGATGTAGCTGCTCATCAGAAAGCTAATGATGCTGCACCTGCACCTGCTGTAACTAATCCATTTACTCAATTCCCTACTGAAACAACTACTAAACCATCTACTTCTGACAAAGCATCAGGATTTTCTTCTGCTGCTGATGTAGCTGCTCATGATAAAGAGAATAAGCCTACTGCACCTGTTGCCACTCCTAAGCCACAAATGGGTCAAGCAATGATTGATGCTGGTATGAAGTCTGATCCTGATAAGTCTACTGCTAAGCCAGCACCATCTTCTGCTTCTTCAGCAATTGATACTGCTAATAAGAATTTGTCAACTCAACATGGTGTTGCTTCAACTAGTGGTGGTTCAGGATCAACTGAATCCTCTGGATCTTCTGGTGGCAGTGAAAACAAAAATACTGCTCCAGTAATTAATGGTAAGCTAACTCCAAATCAAATAAACCAAAATTTTGATTCTTCGGGGAATAACCAATATACATTTGCCCCAACTCAAGGTGGCAATATACCAGGTACTTCTGCTCCTACTAAACTGCCAGTAACACCATCACCAACACCAGCTACTGGCAATACTGCTATGGGAGGGTCTACAGCCATGGGTGGTAATGGAACTCCTGCTCCATCTACTCCCACTCCCACTACAGTAGCACCTGTAACTCCTTCAGCAACAACGACTCCGGCACCTCCCGTTGCTAATGAAGCGGCAGGATTTGACCCAGGTGCATTGTTGGGTACTACTGCATCAAAAATCAACAGTGCTATTGCAAAGATCAAGAGTGTAAAAGATATAAATTTTACTAAAGAAGGAATCGCTGTAGCTCCAATGGGTGGTGGATCAACACCAGCTCCTGTAGCACCTTCAGTCCCCGCTCCAGCGGCACCTAAGCCAGCTCCAGTATCTACATCAACAGGTGGTCCTGGTGGTAGTGGAGGAGCTTCGGCTCTTGGCGCTTCACCAGTAGCTCCTATCATTACAGCTCCTGCTGGAACAAGCACTAATTCAGGAATTGCTCAAGCAGCTCCTACTCCTGCACCTGCTCCTGTAGCACCTGCAACTCCTGCTGCTCCAGCGGCTGCCCCCACTCCTGTATCTATGCCAGCTCCAGCCGCTCCTATGGCAACACCTGCTGTACCAGTAAATGAAGCAGCAGGGTTCAATCCAGGTGCTATGATGGGTACAAACTCATAGGATTATGTTCAATTCAAAGAATAGCAAAAAGTACAACTCTAAAGTTGTTACGAAGTTTGCAAGAGAAAAGTCTATAGACCCCGCAAAGAGCGAGGAATATCAGACTATGCTCGCTCGAGAAGCGTTCAGCGAACCATCTGAAAAGCGACTAGGAATTATTGATGCTAGCGATGCTGGCAACATGTGGGATAGCACTATTAAGAACTGGAATAGTGGTAATTACCCAACCACTGATCACGTTCACAACGGAATTGCACCACACGCTGATTTTGCTAGTAGATTATCTGAACTTCCTAATATTGTTGCCAATGGCGATGTAAGTGCTGATCACCCTGCAATGACGGGTGAACGTCAAGTCTTCCGTGGTGTCAAGAACCATGACAGTGGACGACACTTTGATATTCACCTGTTCTATGGTGATGCCAATGAAAAGGGGGAGCGTCGTCTCAAGGCTTCTACCCACATCCCCGGCGAAGCTGCCACAAACGTTCATGGTGATCACATCTATGACGTAGCTTCTGGCGTATGGCACAAGAAGAACGAAGACCACACAAGTTCCAATGCTGTATCTTCATACAGCCCTGTTGATGTACTGCAGAATGCACCAGCCAATGCAGCTGATACAACTAACGGTTGGACACTTCC
>Ga0316218_1002073_pt1 | contig 19656 bp, 18 predicted proteins | sample TBH18003metaG_FD_203634 | JGI IMG/M metagenome (GOLD analysis project Ga0316218, IMG submission 203634) | Freshwater microbial communities from Trout Bog Lake, Wisconsin, USA - TBH18003 | ecosystem: Environmental > Aquatic > Freshwater > Lake > Hypolimnion/Profundal zone | place: USA: Wisconsin...
TTGGCGAAAATGAGTATGCCCAATCCTAATACAGTAGTAATAGCGGAGAGGAATATAGAAGACTTGAAGGAAGATAGGTGCTTCTTATTGGTCTTGTATTGTTGCAACAGCCCGTCCATAATGAAGATACTGTAATCATCGCCCAGCCCGAATATGAAAGTAGAAAGGATGATATTCACGATATTGAACTTGATACCCAGTATGCCCATGATGCCTAGTATCCAAACCCAACTCACCAGCATAGGTATGAAAGTGATAAGCGTGAGTTCTATGCGGCCATAAGAAAGTAGCAGCGCTATAAACACCAGCAACGAGGTCATCCACGCTATGTTGTTGAATTCATTGTTGATCTCGGCTACGAGGCTATTGGTTACATACTGCCTGTCCAATAACACAATGCCGGGCTGGTCTTTCAGTGCTTTTGCTATAGCAGTCTTTTGCGCAGGGTCTGCTTTTAAGATGGTGATCACTGATATGCGGCCATGCTTATCGGAAACGAAGTTGCGCAGCATACTGGTGTGCATCACATCCAGGTCTTGCGGTGGGATAGGTATAAATTTCTTATTCAACAGTTGCTCAAACTGGTCTGCGGCGTTAGCTTTGAAGTGGTATGCTTCGCCCTCGTGGCGTATGTCTGCCAGTAATTGTTGCTTCCTATCCGTGGTCCAGTAGTTGTTCCAGTTGTCTATGCGGGCCTGCTGTTCTTTGGCCGATGGCAGCAGATCTCCTATGCCGGTAAGTTCTTTAATAGCGCCGTTGCGTTGTAGCTGTTGCAGTACAGGGGTTATGCGCTCATTATTTTCTAATGCCTCCTCCAGTGTTTTGCCTTCGGCAGATAGGTAAAGCATCTGCGCGGTGTACGAGATAGCGGTATTCATTTTGCGCTCCGATTCCTGCAGCTTGGGCGATGTGTAATTCATACGCATCATGTCGCTCTCAAAAGATACATTGCGGGCGGTGAACAGAAAGACTATTGTGAGCAGGAAGATGCCACCCACGAGGTATTTGTTACGCTCGGGATGAAACTCCGATAGCTTATCCAGCCAGCCATGATGGTGGTGCGCTTCTGTGTCTATCATCTCCTCGCGCTTGCGGTCGGCTATCCAGTGCGGCAGAAATATTAGGGAGCAAAGTGTAGCGCCTATGAGGCTGAGGGCGGCAAACAGCCCCATATCATTGAGCAGCGGTGATGGCAACAGCATGAGGCACAGGAAGCCGCCTATGGTGGTAAAGCTGCCTATGGTCATAGGCGAGGCCACGTCTTTGATCACCTCGCGCATATCCGGTATGTGCTTGTAGTGGTTGAAGACATGCATGGAATAATTGACCGCAATGCCCAATATGATAGAGCCGGCACCCAGGGCCACCATAGATATCTGACCCTTGATGAGGTATACCAATGCAAGCGCGAATAACCCGCCAAATACCACGGGCAGCATAATAACCACCGGCGCGCGCTTCTTGCGGAAGTACAAACCAATAAACAATATGAGCAACACTACAGTAACGCCCTGTGTGAGTATAGTATCAGTGACCAATTGAGATTGATTGCCTGCATACACCGCTGCCGCGCCAAAGTAAGAAGCGTCTACAGTAGGGTGTTGCTTTTGCAGGCTATCAAGCAAATGGTCAAGCGCTTTCAGCAGCGCTTTGTTCTTGCTTACGGCATTTGGGGGATTGGCCGGAGTAAGGAATACCATCACATGCTTATGGTCTTGCGTGATGATATAATTGTCGTACAGCTCAAAATTCTTCTTTTGCTGTTGCAGCTTTTTTATGGCTATCCATGATATGCCGCTGGGGTCGCCCGCTATGGTCTTCTTCAGTACCATGCCTGCGGGTGATATCAATGTATTGTAATCATACGCTACCTGCTTCTGCACTTGTGCGGGTGTGGTGAGCGCGTTTATCGTATCGTAGTCGGCAGGAACGAGAAACGCCGGCAGGTCGTCCTGTATGCCCTGCATCAGGTTCATAGCCGAGCTGTCCTCTATCTTGCCTTGTATGCTTTTAATGTAGGGAGATAGGTTGGCAGTCAGGGCATCGGTCAGGGCATCTGCATAGCTTGTCAATGTGTCCGGGTTAGCGGCGGCATTTGTGTCCTTTTGCGAAATGGTAATGGTGAGCTGATCGGCAAAGCGGGAATCTTCAAACACCTGCTGCATTTTGTCGAGGTTCTTCTCGTGTGGCAGTATGCGGGTGATGTCTTCTTCGATCCTTATGCGCGAAGCCAGTAAACCCAATACGAGGAACGAGCATACGGCAGTCACCCACATCTGCGCACGGTGCTTCCCGAAGTAATTATATATGGCAATAAAAAAACGCTCCATGGGTACTATTCATGCATCTCAATGGCAATATATAAAAGATTTCTCTTGAACTATAGACATTGCCTCACATACAAAAGAAGGCTATTTATGAGCCTGAAAAGCAAAGGTAGCTTAGTTTTTGCTCTTCATTCGGGCCGAAAAATGCAGGATAGCCCACGTAATGCCAAACGCCAGCAACCCCGCAACAATAGCCAGCGAAATACTGCCATATATATACTGCTCCAGGTTCAGCTTAATAGCCTGCACCGTGATGTTGCGGCTGAAGATCATATGCACGGCATTGGTGCCCATCCACATGCGGCCCATCATAAAGCTGAGGAAGATGATGAGCGGTATCATAGGTGGTATGCTAATGTTGGATGCAATAAGGGTGAGCGCCTTGTTGAGCTTAAAGATGGCGGCAAACAATAACGCTACAGCCATCTGGAAACCCCAAAGCGGAATGATGCCCATAAACACCCCAAATCCTATAGATGCTGCTTTCTTCAATGCCGGCTCGTCCTTATTAAAGAGGTTTTTGCGCAGCATCTCTTTCACATTTTTGATGTGCGACATCTTCAATACCAGATCACGTGGCTTGATATAGAGGAATGCCGCCAACACCAATATTGTATTGAGCACACTGATCCTCGAAAAATCAGGCCCGGGCCTGAAGTGAGATATACGCTCGCCGGGTGGGGGGTAGTACACATTCACCGGTATCCAGGTAATGCCTATGCCCTTCCACACACAGCGCACCAGCACCTCCACTTCAAACTCATACTTGGTACCGAAGAAGGTGATCTCCCTCATCAAATGCAATGGATAAGCCCTATAGCCCGATTGTGTATCGGCAGCCTTTATGCCCGTCTCCACATAAAACCAGAAGTTGGAGAACTTATTGGCAAAGGTGTTTTGCTCGGGCATGTTCTCCTTATACAGGTTGCGCGCACCAACTATGATGGCGTTCTTTTCGGTCTCCAGCTTTTCAAGAAATGCAGGTAGGTCGGTCGCAAAATGTTGTCCGTCTGTATCTATAGTGATAGCAAAATCGTACCCTTGCTCTATGGCCGCAGCAAAGCCTTTGCGCAGCGCCGTACCCTTCCCTATGTTCTGCGCATAGCTCACCTGCATCACCTGTGGGTAGCGGGCCAATATCTCAGCAGTGCCATCTGTGCTGCCATCATTCACCACTATCACCCTATCAGTATATTCCAGCACCGAACGCAACACCTCCTCCACCGTACCCGCATTATTGTACGTAGGCAGCAGCACACAGGCATTGACTGTGGTAAAGGCTTGGCGGTATTTGGTGTGGTCAGGCAATGGTTATTTGTCTCCGAAAGTTGCGTGAAGATAAGTGCTACCGCTCTATCTTTTTCAAAGCGATACTAAACTTAAAGTTTTTATGGCGTATATCTATGCTATCCGGTATGCCTTCTTTGTAATCAAATAGCTTTATGTACTCAATAGGCTTGCGGGGCGATGCCTTTTCTATGCGCAGCAGGTGTGTGCAATCATTATCAGTTACATAGTAGTCATGGCCTTTCTTGTCGGGGAAGGCTGTGTAGCGTTCGCTGCCGTTGGTTAGCAGTTTTGCATTAAGGTAGTCGGGGTGCATCAATACCAGTTCTATGTCCTTGCGCAGGGCATTTACCACTACCTTTTTATCCATTTTCTTCATCACATAATACTTCACAAAACTACCTTCTTTTGTAAACTCAAAATCAAAGAACTTCACCCCCATTTCATTGGTAAATACTACCCGCATACTGCTATCTGGCATGAGTTTAAAGAAGAGTATGCCGCTGAAGTGGTGTTTCGTCACATCCACATAGGCACTATAAAGGGTATTAGAAAACTGAGGTGCAAATTTTTCGATGCAGTGCACATCGCCATTTATAGGTTTGAAATTTCGGTACGCAGACTTACAGCTACCCAACACTATAACTACGCATAAAAGTAGCATAGCCGCACGAAATGCAACTCGCGACTTTCTACTATCTACTATCGACTTTCTACTTAACAGAGAAAACTTCATCCGGTATATTTATGTTCGTCTGCTTGTGCAAAAATGAAATGTCTGTATTGTCGCCCGACTGCTCCACCATATCCATCTTCGTTACGGAATAATCTTTCTTGTCCACCGTCAGGTTGATGTTCTTAAAAATGCCTTGCAGACTTTTGGTTGTCGGCACCATTTCTACCAGGTACGAATGCTCGCTTTCAAACACCCGTGTGGTAAAGCTCCTGTTATCCAGCGCGGTGCCTTGCACGCAGTCTATCATCATCTTATTCACCTGCTCAAACATCTTGTTCGATTTAGCCGATACATGGTTCTCTTTCTGGCCGTCTTTTGTTTTGATATTATTACCATTGATCACCAACAGGTAGTACGATGGTTTCACGTATTCCATCTTCACCTTATTATCCCGTTTAAACCAGAACTTGCCTGTGGATACGATCTTGTCGGAGAGCATGCTCAGGTTCTTGTTCTGCACAAAGTCGCACTGTATGCTTTGAGTGGCCTGGGATGCCTTTGCAAATTGCTGCCTGAAGGCTTCTGTATTGGCGACCAGTTTGTACCCACTATATTGTGCGGTTGCATTCAGGGTTATGAAGCAACAAAGTATCATCATTAGTTTACGCATACGCTTGTATGTTTAGCATTTTATCGGCCCGCACTATTTTGTAGCCTTTATCGTGTATTCGCTTTATCAATTCCGGCAGTATCTCAGCCGTTATCGGCATACTATCGTGCAGCAATATAATGGCTCCGGGCTTTAGTTGGCCTGTAATGCGCGATAATAACTTTTCTTTGTCTTTTGCTTTGGTGTCAAACGACCTGATGGTCCAACCAATTGGGGTGTACCCACCTTCCTTTATTGCTTTTGCCAGGTTGGGGTTCATTACACCATAGGGCGGTCGGAACAGGAGGGGATGCCTGCCTATAGCGTGTTCTGTAGCAATACTCATCTGTTGCAACTCAGCGAGCATTTTGTGCCACCCCAGCATATCGAACCAGAAATCGTGCGTATAGCTGTGGTTGCCTATTATGTGCCCCTCATCATTCATGCGCATTAGTACGGCCTCGTTGCCTGCGATGTGTTTACCTATACAGAAGAAGGCAGACGGTGTGTGGTTTGCTTTCAGTGTATCCAGTATTTGGGGGGTGTATATATTGGGCCCATCGTCAAAGGTGAGTGCTACTACTTTTTCTGTGGTGTTCGCCTTGCACAGCACGGGTATAAAAAAGTTCATTGACAGTATTATACACCCAAGGAACACCGTGGTCAACCACATAACGGCGATGGCTGCCGGGTACCACCATACAGCCGGTGCTACAAAGTAATGCACCGGTACCAGCAGCGCCAGCATCAATACACAGTATATGGTTACGATCCTGAATTTCATGCGCTCCAGAAGTTGTAGTAGTTAAACCATTGTTCGGGGTATTGTTTCACCTTGGCTTCCAGTTCTTTGATATAGTCAGCCAATGCAGCTGGTATTGTTTCTTTTTTGTTGCCGGTGTACTCAACGGGTTTGCTGGAGCTCAGGTGGTAGTGCATCGCGTTGTCCTTGAAGCAGAATACATACGACACCGGCACTTTAAAAGCCGTAGCCAGCACGAAAGGGCCCATAGGGAATTGCGCATCCTTGCCCAGGAAATTTCCTGTTATTGTTTTACTCCCCGCTACAAAGCGATCGGCGTGCAGGGCTATCAGCTCATTGTTCTGCAACGCAGTGCTGATCTCGTATACGTGCGACATATCCTCTTTGATCGTGATGATATTCATCTTGCTGCGGTCGTGCATTACAGACTCCAGGTATTCTTTGATCTGCTGCTGCTCATTATCTACCATTACTATATTCACCCGCACCGGCAGCCGGTTGAAGTAGTAACCTGCCAGCTCATAGTTGCCCATATGCGCGCTGATGAGTATGCCGCCCTTGCCACCTGCCATGATCTCCTCGATATAATGTTCATGATCAAACTCGAAAGAGTAGGGGGCTTTGATGCCCGACATCACCACAATTTTATCTATCAGCGTTTGCCCGAAGAGGTAATAGTTGCGATATACACTGCGTATGGTTTGCCATTGGCCATAGCCCAATCGCTGCCTGAAGTAATCTGAAATGTACTTGTAAGAAGAATTAAACACGAGGTAATAAAGGGCCACGAACCTCAGCAGAAAATACGCAGGCCATACCCCGCCCACACGTAAAATGCCTATAAATATGCTATAGCCCGTTTTATTTCCCTTAGATCGTCCTTCCCAGGCTTGCGTCATATCATTTCCTTCTTCTGCACATGTGCTATTACATATTCGTAGAAGTCGCTGAAAGTAATAAGGTGGTTAAAGTCTTCGGGCTTTACTTTACAGCCGAAGTTTGATTCTGTGATCGCTATCAGGTCTATGTAGTCAAGGCTATCAAGATCTAATGTACTTTTTAGTTCAGCATCAGGCGTTATCTGACCGGGATCTACCTCAAACTCCTCAACAAGCAAAGTATTAATGCTTTGTATAATGCCATTATCCATACCCGCAAATATAAAATAACTTTCTTGATTTATGAAATGGCTGGTAATGAATGCATAAGGTTATGCAATGATGCCGGAGGTGCATCTTTCCCCACATCGTGGTGGGAAATGTTGTTATCATACCGCCATGAGCAAACGCATCACAGGCAGATACACTTTCAGGCGGGATACCATCAGGGTTAATTACAGCCTCATAGTACTCATTATCCTGCAAATAACATAATTCCCAAATCTTTCTTAAAGCCATAATTCCCCGAAATGTATTTCTTTACTTTACACAGTGAAATATCTTGTTGCAGCCTTTCTTACGTTGACCAGCTTTTCCTCCTTTGCCCAAAACGAGCAATGGGACTACTATATAGCCAGGTTTGGCGACAAGCCGGGCTATGTAATGGTAGATATGAACCTGTACAATACCGCGCCTGATAAAAAATTTCCTAACCTCGTCATCACAGGCCCGCGCGGCCACAACTGCAATGCCAATGGCCTGCCCGGCAAAGAGGAAACAGCCGTGCTGGAGGATATACTTACGGCTACCGACAACTTCATCACAGGTGTTACATCCAAGGTGCTAACGGGTACCTTTACCTACAAATGCGAGCGCCTCAATTACTATTATGTGAAGGATACAGTAGGCATACGCAACGCGCTGGGCCGCATGTATAACCACAGCTACAAAGACTATGACTACGTGATCGAGATACGGCCCGACCCGGAATGGACCTCCTACCGCACCTTCCTGTATCCTGATGAATCCTCGCGCAACTGGATGGATAATAATAAGATCATTACCAATCTGCTGCTCTCCGGTGATAGCCTAACTATGAAGCGCGACATCAATTACTCCTTCTATTTCCGAAGCGATACCGACCGCACTTCTTTTGCCAACTATGCCGCTGCCAAGGGCTATAAAACTGATCTGCCCGTTGCCGAGAAGGCTGCAAAGGCGTCATACCCACTCACTGTATCTGCCTATACTTATGTGAAGATGGACAGCATCTGCGCCACCACCACCGACCTCAAACAGCAGGCCCGCCTGCACCACGGCTTCTACGAAGGCTGGGCCGCGCCACTGAAGCGGTAGGTTAAATATTTGGCATAATTGTTGTGCCACAATACGTACTATGCCTAAACTAACTCCATTTTATTCTCTCCTGCTATTGCCGGTTTTTTTTGCAGGCTGTAAGAAAGGCGTTTCTACCACAAAGGCTGTAGATATTTCACAGTATACTTCTAAAATGATTGGTACACGCCTATGGTCGGGTAGTAGTGCTCAATTTTGGCCGCCCGATACTGTCGCAACAACTTCTTCAGTCATTGATAGTCCGTTCACGATGCAGGCAGGCACCTATAACGCTATCATGCTCTCGGGCTATACGCTCAATTATTCAGGGCAAGATACTGTCGCAGGCACTATTTCCTTTTCTGCACCTAATGATGGAAATTTCGATGGTTCGCAGGTGTTGACTTACTATTACCTGCGTGATAGTATGGTCTATAGCTATTATGAAGGCCACCATGAATATTATGCTTCTTTGCAAATACACACCAACTAATCCCGTCATAAACACTACCCAATTGTTATCATCATCTTTTTGATCACCACTATTTGCCCAAGGTGGTAATGTGTATGCTCTATGATGCCTTGTATATTCCGGTAGTAGGTGCCATATTTTTCATCTGTAAAACTTTCCCACAGCAGGCTCTCTGGTAGCACGGCTACCAGCGCGGCCAAGGTTTCGGCATCGGCCCAGGTCTTATCCAGTAAAGCCTGCCAGTCATCCTGCGATCGGATAGGAGGGTGCGCAAAGCTGTATATATCCTTCGCCTCCAGCGGCCCGCCTTCCAGCACCTTTGTTACTGCGCTTATGTAGTAGTGCACATGGTACATCAGCGTGGCGATGGTATTGAGCGACTGCACATGCGTAGTAGCTTGTTGCCAGCTTACATCTGCCAGTGTATCTTTAAGGTTCACAGAAGTCCAGTTGCCGCCAAAATGCACATCCCTTATGTGTTTGGCCAGTTGCCCGCTTAGGTTCATTCTCGATAGTTAGGTATCTTCAAATGTAAGGAAGGTTTTGCGGGAAATTTAAAACCTTGTATCTTGATTGCCGCGTGACATAAAAAGATATGCAGGGGAAATGAAAACAGGCTTTAAATGCAATTGAAATTAACACTACTATTGGCCATCGTTATTATGGCTTCTGCGTCATTTGGGCAGGAAGTGAATAGCGGGTCAATGGCGCATCATAAGAGCTTGCTCAACCGCAATAATATGGACACTACGGTGCGGCCGGGCGATGATTTTTACCGGTACGCCAATGGCAACTTGCTGAAAAATAACCCGGTCCACAATTTCGGTACTACTCGTAGTAGTTTCAGTGAGCTCCAGGGGAATAACAATAAAAAATTGCACGACTTACTGGATTCGGTCGCTGCGATCAATAACGCTCCGCCCGGCAGCAGCATCCAAAAACTGGGTGACTTGTACAGGAGCGGGATGGATACTGATGCTATAGAAAAAGCCGGAAATGGACCGCTGAAAGATAGGCTCGACCGTATAGACAGTATCAAAGATGTTGATGGCTTGCTCGCTGAAATTGCGTTGGAGCATACCGAGGGGCTTGGTACTGTGTTTACCTTTAATGTATATCCTGATGAACATAATGTGGGCAAAGAGATGTGCTATTTCGTGCCGGGCGGGTTAGGTATGCCGAGGGAGTGCTATCACGATGAAGATAGCCGACCTGCTAAGATACGCGAAGCCTATAAAGCCTATGTAAGACAGATACTTTCGCTCATAGGCGACAAAAATGTAAAAGATGATGCCTGGTATATTTGTGACCTGGAATGCGCGCTCCTGGCAGCATCTCGCGATCCGCAACACGTGGGATACCGGAAGTTTGATATAGAAGACATCAATAAACTAACACCGGGTATAGACTGGAAGATACTGCTGCATGGCCTTAACGTACCCGACCAGGATTCAGTAGTGGTAGACGTGCCGGGATTTTTTACTGATGTTGCGCACTATCTCAAAGAAAAGCGGTTAACTACCTGGAAAAGATACCTGCAATACAATCTCGTGAGCCACATGGCCCCCTATTTAAGCAGGGCGTTTGATAGCTGTTCGTTCAGTTTTTATCATCGTGCGCTCCAGGGGCAGCAAGAACAAGGGCCACGCTGGGAAAAAGTAATGGCTGCAATAGATCACTCCGAAGGAGATCTTTTAGGGCAAATGTATGTGGCGCGATATGTTAAACCCGGAACTAAGGAGCGCATGGAGCAGCTTGTGGATAACCTGCAGCAGGTCTACGCCGACCGCATCAGCAAAATGCATTGGCTGAGTGATACAACCAAACAAAAAGCCCTCGTAAAGCTTCGTGCCATCACCAAAAAGATTGGCTATCCCGATGAATGGACGGACTACAGCACATTGACCATCGTGAATAAAAGTTACGCAAAAAATATAATGATCGCTGAACAATGGGCCTTCCAAAATGAAATGAATAAATTGACGAAACCCGTGAACAGGGCTATGTGGCGTGTTGAGCCACAAACGGTAAACGCCTTTTACTATGCACTGCTCAATGAGATTGTTTTTCCCGCCGGGATATTGCAGCGCCCGTTCTTTGATGAAAATGCGGATGATGCGGTTATATACGGCAGCATAGGCGCATTAAAAGGCCATGAAATAACCCATGGATTTGACAATAACGGCAGGCAATATGATGCACAAGGAAATAGGAATTATTGGTGGACACCTGAAGACAAGGCTAACTTTGCTCAAAGAGCCAACAGGGTAGTGGAGATATACAGCAAGGTGCCTGTCGTTGATAACTACCATGTAAATGGCGAATTAACAGAAGGGGAGAACCTGGCCGATCTTGGTGGCCTGAACATTGCTTACGATGCCTTCAAAAAAACAAAACAAGGGCAAAGCGATGAACAAATAGATGGCTTTACCCCCGACCAGCGTTTCTTTCTCAGTTATGCCCGTATGTGGCGGGCCAATACATCGCCGGAAGAAACCATTTTAAATATTAAAACCAACCCCCATTCACCCACTGATGTGCGTGTAAATGTACCCGTCAGTAATATGGAAGCATGGTACAAAGCATTCAACATCCAACCCACAGATAGTTTGTTTCGCCCTGCCGATCTTAGAGTGAGGGTTTGGTAATGCTGCTAATCAACGTGTGCCGCTTCCTTTCCATTTGCAAACCTCCACTAGTCGAAGCTTTCCGCTTCGTCTTGCCATTGGCAAGCGTCTCGCTTGCGAAAAACAAACGTATACATTGTGCACAACAAAAAGAGCAGAACCCACAAAAGGTTCTGCTCTTTTAAATAATAAGGGATGGAATTTGTTTATTGGAACTTGGAATTTCAAAGTTCTACCTGCTGTAATTCGGCGCTTCCTTCGTGATCACCACGTCATGCGGATGGCTTTCTGCCATGCTCGCCGGGGTGATGCGTACGAACTGTGATTCATTTTGCAGGGTAGCTATATCCTTGGCGCCGCAATAGCCCATGCCTGCGCGCAGGCCGCCTACAAACTGTTGTACTATCTCGCTTAGCGCACCTTTGTAAGGCACACGGCCCACAATGCCTTCCGGTACCAGCTTCTTTATATCTGCCTCCATATCCTGGAAGTAACGGTCCTTAGAACCTTCCTGCATGGCCTCTACCGAGCCCATACCCCTGTACGATTTGAACTTGCGACCTTCGTAGATAATGGTTTCACCGGGGCTTTCTTCCGTACCTGCAAATATAGATCCCGCCATGATGCACGATGCGCCTGCGGCTATGGCCTTCACCATATCGCCGGTATAGCGTATTCCGCCATCAGCTATTACGGGTATGCCTGTTTTCTTCAATGCCTGTGCTGCTTCTACTATGGCAGTAAGTTGTGGTGCGCCTGCGCCCGTCACTACGCGTGTAGTGCATATAGAGCCGGGGCCTACGCCCACCTTCACGGCATCAGCGCCCGCATCGGCCAATGCCTTGGCGCCCGCTGCTGTGGCTACGTTGCCGGCTATAATAGGTATGTTCTTAAAGGCTTTCTTTACTTTCTTCACTGCATCTATTACACCCTTAGAGTGGCCGTGTGCACTGTCCAGCGTTATCACGTCCACACCTGCGTTCTTCAATGCTTCCACACGCTCCAGTATATCGGCAGTGATGCCTATGGCAGCGCCTGCTACCAGGCGGCCCATAGTGTCTTTGCTGGCATTGGGGTGGCTCTTCAGTTGTATCGTATCCCGGAAGGTGATGAGGCCTATCAGCTTGCCCTTCTTATCTACTATCGGTAGCTTTTCTATTTTGTGCTGCTCCAGTATGCGCTCTGCCTTCTGCATATCGGTGCCAAAGGCCGCGGTCACCAGGTTCTCGCTGGTCATTACCTCGCTCACCTTTTTCTTCATGTTCTTCTCAAAGCGCAGGTCGCGGTTGGTGAGCATACCCACCAGCAGAAAGTTGTTATCAACAATAGGTATGCCGCCTATTTTGTTGTCCTTCATTATCTTCAGGGCATCGCCTACGGTGGCATCAGGTTTCAGGGTTATGGGGTCCAGTATCAGGCCATTCTCCGAGCGTTTCACTTTGCGCACCTGCTCTGCCTGGCGCTCAATGCTCATGTTCTTGTGCAGGATGCCTATGCCCCCTTCGCGCGACAGCGCAATGGCCAGCGGCGTCTCTGTCACCGTATCCATGGCGGCTGATACCATGGGGATGTTGATCTTAATGTCTTTGGTGAGATTGGTCACGATACTTACTTCGCGAGGCAGTACTTCGGAGTAAGCCGGCATAAGCAGTACATCATCAAATGTAAGCCCTTCGCCGTAAAATTTGGATTTTATTGCCATGTGCAAAGATAGGTAACTAATCGCCAATTGTGCAAATATGGGGCTATCAACAATTTCTATATTGCTATTAATATACCTCCCGATAGGCTCTTTTTTAAAAATATCCGCCATAAAAGCCTTGTATTATTTGCCGTTTTATATATTTGCAGTAGTGTGGGTGCTTCGTGGTGAATGGCTATCTTTCAATGATCTAAAATCAAATTATTATATGTTATCACGTTTCACAATGGTGTTGTTCATTACGCTGGCTATGCTGGGCAGCAATTCGGTACAGGCACAGAGTACCGATTATCTAAAGCATGGCAAGATATTCAACCTCTGCTCTTACAAAAGGCAATGCACCAAGTGCTATACCTGCGATAAAGACCGCTTCGAGGTAAAGATCAAGAACAACACAGCCAAAGCTATAACAGCAGTATCCGTGAAATTCTACTCAGAAGTATTCAACCGCATACTGGAAAAAGACACTAAGATCGAGGCGGATATCATACGCGGCAAGCAGATAGGCCACTTCTACATGTGCGTGCCCAACGGGCAACACTGGATCATCAGCAAGATCACCTACGATGATGGCAGTACACAATCCTTCACCCTCGCCGACCGCATGGAAGATTTTATGCAGGAGCCTGATGAGTGCGATTGCAACGACTGATCATCATTCTACTATTCCATCAACAATATAAGTAAATCCGCCCGGCCCACTGCCATGCATCCTTACTTCATCTCCTCGTCTGCGCTGGTATGCGCCGGGCAAGGTAGCTATGATGTCGTTTGTATTGGTGTAAGACATCACACTTAATCTTGCTCTTGTAAATACATATTTTATTGGCGTGTAGTTTGCCATTGGGTCAGGCCAGGTGCGGCACTCAGGAACGACTGTTATTTCTGTCCTGGTTATAAGGTTGGCTGGTGTTACCGGTTTATAATTTTCACGCCCATCTTTCACCCCTTGCGCCGCAGCCTGTAGCGCAAACAAACTAATGATCAAAGTGATTAAAGTGATTAAAGTTTTCATAAAGGTCTATTTTGAAATTACTGCCTCATTCCATCTACATAATAGGCGGTGCCTCCGCTCTGGCTACCGTAGATGTGCACCCCATCGCCACGGTGGCGTTGATACGTTCCCGGTACCGTTGAGATAATATCATTCAGGCTCTGCGTGGGCATCTGGTTTATTTCTTCTCGTGTGAAAACATACCTGCCCGGCTCACGAGGATAGAACTCCATACGAGGAGGCATTGGACAGATCACAATCGGCCGCCAATCAATGATCAATACAGCACCGCTTTCAAGGTACTCACTCGCTGGTGACGGTTCTATCCTGTTTGCTTGGAATGCATTGGTCGGTGTGGCAACAACTTCCAAAGGCGCAAACGTAGGCAATGGTTCTATCCTGTTTGTTTGAGATACATAAGTTGGCGTGGTAACAATGTCCGGCGAAGCAAATTGCAACTTGATACACTTTGCCTCCCATGTCGATCTGCTTAGATTGCCTCCCTGGTCAGTAGTGCGGCCGGGTATCACTGCTACATCGGTTACCAGTATGGAATCATAGCCCGGTCCGGTGAGTAATACATCATACAGGCCTATATCAAGATTGTGGAAAGAATACAGTCCTTCAGGCCCTGTGGTGCGTATGCCTTTGAGGATGCCCTTTTGGTATACCTGTATGGTTGCACCATAAAAGAATTCCTTACCATCGTATATTCTCCCTTCTATTCCCTGTGCATTTGACTGCCATGCAATTGCCGTAAGCAACAGTATAATGATGGCTTTCATAACATCGAATTTAAAGAAACAACTATTGCCTGATGCCATCTATGTAGTAGGCATTACCATCTGACTTGCCACCAAACATATGCAGCGCATCGCCACGCCGGCGCTGGTACGTGCCGGGCACAGTGCTCAGTATGTCATTGACATTCATGGTGGGCATGCGCTCTATCTCGGTGGCGTTAAATACATACCTGCCCGGTTCGCGCAGCTTTATCGTTTCCTTCGGCAATGGTGGCTGGAAATTCACCTCATCATCAATGATGTACATGTTGCCTGTGGAGTGGCCATCCATCACCGGCAGAGGCTCAATTTTGACTGCAGACCTTGCTGCTATATCCTGTGCATTTGCCTGCCAGGCCGAGGCTACGAGTAATGCGATAATGATCTTTTTCATAACACATCTGTTTTATAGTGAGCAATAGAATAACCCAATTATTCTAACCTGCAGCTCACATAGGCAGGTATCCCCTTTATTATAAGACGTAATATAACCATATTTCCTTGGGTAATTACAAAAAAATAGTTGTTTTACGGCGGGAAAGATGCGTTTTCCCCAAAACGTTATACTTTTCCACAGATAGTTTGGTTTATTCAATTTTTTTGTAGATTGTGTCCTGTTAACACTTCGTAAACGCTAAACACAAACTAAACAATATGGATACTTCAAAAATGCTCAGGGCTTATTGCCTCAAGACAAAAGAAAAAGACGTTCCGTTGCACGACGCTGTTATTACCCGCACTGCAAAGGGTGGCTACATAGCAAACGGCAATGACGGTAAGGGTAACAAGATGGCTGCCATCCTTGGCGAAGCCAAAGCCCTGCAGGCCATTAAAGACGGCGTAGCTAAGCAAGCGTTCTAAATAACTGTGGTAGCATTACCACCTCAAAGGCCCTGCACTGATACTATCGGTTGCAGGGCTTTTTTTCTTTGCCCCCCATAGCCTTGGCAAAGGCGGGTTTCCCTCTTTCTTCGCCCTCGCCCGACATAGCTTTAGCGAAGGCGGGTCTTACAACAGTTAGTCCTCTACTTTAAACAGAAGAGGGCTGCCCATACAGGCAGCCCTTCTTCCTTTCACCTTCACTACTACTTAGCTTTTACTATTTTTACTTCTTTGGTCATTTCGCCATTGCGTGCTTCCAGTATGTACATACCGTTGGCAAGGCTATGGCCAACTATAATATCAGTGCCGGGATGCTGGTTGTCCAGGTGTTCTACAACACGGCCTGCGAGGTCGTAGATGTTGATCTCTATATTGCTGGCCGGGTCGCCTGCTACCTGCAGGGTGATAGCATCCGTGAATGGATTAGGGAATGTATTGATACCGAGATCTTCCCATATCAATACCGGTGCTGTATTTGACGATGCTTCCCTTGCGCCTGTACCGCAACCACCATAGCATGCACCCAGGTGATCAGACGGGAACCTGCGCAACTGTGTGGCTACGGAGCATGAGGTCAGAGACTCAGTATTGTAGCTGCCGCCGCCACAAGTAGATTTATGACAAACCTTGATCTTGCCGCAATGAGCATGGTCAACAGCATCTACAACGCACAAAGCGACCGTGGCTGATACGCTGTGTCCCATATAAGTTGCTGTACATGTATAGGTGTAGTGGCCGGCCGCTGTTGGGGTGAACGTAGGAGTACGGCTGCTGGTGCTGCTCAGGTAAGTAGAGGGGCTCCACGAATAAGTGAATGAAGATGTAGACGCACCTGTAGGGGTGGCAGTAAGCGTAGCGCTCTGCGGGCCATAACCCAGGTATAGGTTATTCGGGTTGCCACCTGTGTAGGTATTATTGGCTGGTGTTACGGTGATCGCATTGGTCAGCGTAAGCGCAAAGCCGGTCACATAGTAAGACCCGCTGGCTGTGCAGCCCTTTGCGTCCGTAACTGTTACGCTATAAGTGCCTGTCCATAGGCTGAACAATGAACTGCTTGCCGAGCCATTGCTCCACAGGTACGTATATGGGCTGGTGCCGCCTGCCGCAACGGCTGCTATGGTGCCATAAGCTGCAGTTCCCGTGACTGTTGGAGAAGGGTTCACTGTCACAGTTTTGGAAACACTGCCTCCACACGTTTTGTACGAAATGTTCACAGTACCGCCATACTGGCCGGTAACCGCACCTGTTGTAGAAATGCTGGCTGTATCCAGGTCGTCAACACCCCATACGCCGCCTGCTACCGAATTAGCCAGCGTGGTAGATGCGCCTGTACATACAGCAGATGATCCTGTGATAGTGGCAGGGGCTGTCATTACAATAGTTATCGCGTTGCAACTGCTGCTGAGTGCACCGGCTATGTAGTTTGATGTGCTACCGGTAAGGTTAAAGTTGGTCATAACACCACAATTGGCATTGCCGCTGTAATCATATACGCTTACAATGTTGTTATTGTCTGCACCAACAACACCCTGGTCGAAGCGGTAGTAAGCTGCCAGTGAGCTTGATTGTGGCACATCACAGTTCATATTGGCCTGTATCTGTGCTTGTGTACGGGCTACGTTCCATAAACGAACTTCGTCTATATCACCGCCATCAAAGAAGTCGCCATACTCTACAGCGCCTATCTGCAGGCCGCTGCCATGGTAGGTAGGGGCCGCTGTATTGGTAGCGATGAGGTTGCCGTTCTTATATAACTTCATGGTACTGCTGCTTGCATCATAAGTAACTGCTACATGCACCCATGTGTTGAGGCCGATAGCCCCTGTATCCTTTACGGTTGCTGAGTCGGTGGCGCCATAGTTATTGGCCGCGCTCAGTACACCGTTCTCTATCCAGAAAGGGTAATCGAATGCACTGAGGATGTTGCAGCCGTGGGTGGAGTAGTACGTATGTACCCTTATCCAGGCTTCTTTGGTGTACGATTGGTTGTCGGGCAATATATCACCGATGGTGATATAGCTGTAGGCCCCGAAGTTGAGCGCCTGCGCCTGCGTTCGGGAGGTGTGGAGGCAAAGCATGGCCACCACAAGCATTAGTGCTTTGGTAATCTTTGTCATGTGCAAAGTAGTTAAATTAGTGAACTACTGGAAATGCAATAGCTGTGCCGCATTTCTATTTCCTTTATTATCAATGGTTTAGAACATTCTTCGTTGTGCTTTTTTCCATGTGGTGGACGTTTTTTTCCGTGACTGGGAGTAGATCTACGTACATATATGAGGTTTCGTATTGGTTTTCTTCCATACATTCAACTGCTTCTTTTACAATTCTTAATGTAACCATAACCTTGCAGTCACCCTTACCACATAGATATCCTGTTTCTTTGCGGCGACATTAAAAAAGCTCCCCCAATGAAAAGGAATTCTATTGTTTTTGCCTGCTTTTTAGCAGTGTTATACGTCACACTTTCCAGTGATATTGATGGCGCGGCCCACCACGGCCATGGCGATGTTACGGGCGCGCATACAGCAACCATCGGCCATTGCCAAACCAGCAGTTGCCATGGCGGCAACAATGCGATGAACATAGTGTTATTGCAAGTGAAGGACACCACCACTTTATTGCCGGTAACCACCTACCATGCTGGCCAAACCTATATGGTGACCATTACCGGCGATGCAACTGGCGTAAGCACTAATTTGCCCGGTTTTGGCTTCCAGGTATCTGCGGCGCTGGGCAACCATACGCTGGCGGGTAGCTATACCATACCCTCTGCGCTCAGCGGCAGCATACACACATTTGCCTGCGGCGCTACTACAGTTGTGGAGCATAGCGTCGTATTGCCACAAACTACCACAGGCACGAACAAGTATGCTACCTGGTTTTACTGGACCGCACCCACTACCTACAGCGATAGTGTGACCTTCTATACTTTGCTCAACGCGGTAAATGGCAACGGGGCCAGCTCAGGCGACTACCCCAATGCAGCGACACCACTGACCATATACGAAGACGACCCTGCGGCTGTAGCTACTGTAGCCCACTCAGCCAATGATATTAAATTGTACCCCAACCCTGCTACCACATCGCTTACCATACAGGCCGGTGAGCAGATCACTTCTTTGGTCATCAGCAACACGCTGGGCCAAAAAGTTTTCAGCGGTTCTTACAACGCCACGCAGGCGAGGGTAGATATTGCCGCCCTGCCCGCCGGCACGTACCTGGTTTCCGTTAACGGCAGCAGGGTACAGAAGTTTGTGAAGCAATAGAATTGCTTACCAGATATTGAGCGCCACCAACTTATTCTGCCCCGGCAGATGCTACCTGCCCGCACTATGCGGGCAGTTTTTTTTGCAGTGCGCAATTTTATGTGCAGATTTTATTTTTAACGGTTATTGCTCTCGCGATAGCTATCGGGATTGTTGATAATCAACTATTTAAGTTGTTTTGAGCAGGAATTGTTGCTCACGGTTTTTGCTACATTCTTGCGCACTTGTGCAAGATTTTTGCACTGGTAATCCTGATATTTAGTTACACTTATTTTAAAATTTCAACACAAAGGCCACAATGGAAAACACAAGGGGCACAAAGCTTATTATGGTTTTCCCAGTTGTTTTTGTCCTCACCAACACACTCATACTTCACACTCGTGCATTGAACACCCAAAGGTCTGAAGGTTTTTTGGCGCTACCAAACTGAACATCTATGATAGCGCGCTTTCTGCGCTGTCATAGATGCCTGCTCTGCTGTCATAGAAAAAACTTTGCAGGCGGGGCGTGGGTTTGCGGGGATTTTCGATTGTTGTTGGCCGACTTTGGGGAATGGGGATAAAAGGACGGTTTTTAAAATTCGTATGGATGTTGGATTTTATGTGTTTGGGTGCTATTGCGAGCTATGATCTTTTAATGATTGGATAGATATCGGGATGATGGGCTATGATTTTTGGTGGCGATCGAAAATCGGGTGTTATTTGTAGTATGCGATGCCCGCTTTGCGGGCGATTGTTTGTTATGGGAAGATGCATTGATAATCTAATAATCTCTATTTTTAAAAAATAGCTATAAATAGCTATTGCACAAATAAAAAACATTTCTTAATTTTATGTTAATGAATGAGGGCAAATAGGAGCATTAGATAACCCAATTAAATCTTGTAACCGCATAACATCCAAACTGAATATTTTCGGCAACAGCACTACCTAAGCCACATACAGCCTGTATGGGCCGCCGGCTACCGGGATTTAGAACCGGGAAATTTTACCTGATCATTTATTACAGTACTACTC
>Ga0316218_1002074_pt1 | contig 19649 bp, 24 predicted proteins | sample TBH18003metaG_FD_203634 | JGI IMG/M metagenome (GOLD analysis project Ga0316218, IMG submission 203634) | Freshwater microbial communities from Trout Bog Lake, Wisconsin, USA - TBH18003 | ecosystem: Environmental > Aquatic > Freshwater > Lake > Hypolimnion/Profundal zone | place: USA: Wisconsin...
GAATCTGGTCCTAGAAGGCCAGGGTTGGGTGAAAATACCATATTTAATGGCCTTTCTGAGGCAATTATGGGGTTTAATCCGGGCGGAATTGGCACTCCACTAGACCAAACAGACACCATTTTCCTCAATAATCGGTGGTATTTGATCTCTAATATGCGCCAAGTTTTATCAGAGGTGTATGCAGAGCATGGTTTGATTCAGACCGTTGTCGATGTTCCAGTAGATGATGGTCTCCGCGGTGGGGTTGAAGTTCGTACTAAACAACTATCAGAGCGTCAGATTCAAGATTTGCATGCAACAATGGAGCGTCAAGACGATGTGAACACGGTCGGACAGGCGTTGAAATGGAATCGCCTCTATGGCGGCGCGGGTATCGTGATTTTGACCGATCAAGATCCGATGGAACCACTCGATATTTCAAAGATCAACAAGAACACCCCACTTGAGTTCCGCGCGGTCGATATGTGGGAATTGTTTTGGGATAAACAAAATACTGAAGGATACGATCCTGCCATTCAAGAACAGAACTTTGAGTTCTTCTCTTACTATGGAACCAAGTTACACAAATCTCGCGTAATGCGCATGAAGGGCATTACCCCACCAAGTTTCATTCGCCCAAGACTTCGCGGTTGGGGTCTGTCTATCGTTGAACCACTCGTTAGATCCATTAATCAGTATTTCAAAACTAATGATCTTTGCTTCGCGGTACTTGATGAATTTAAGTTAGATATTTTTAAGATCAAGAATCTTTCTACTACTTTGATGAGCGATACAGGAACCGCGGCAGTACAGAAGCGTGTTCAATTAGCCAATCAACAGAAGAACTATCAAAATGCGATCACAATGGATTCTGAAGATGATTACATTCAGAAGCAATTATCGTTTTCTGGTATTGCAGAGATACTTGAACAGATTCGGATCCAAATTGCTGGAGATCTTCGTATGCCGATCACCAAGATTTTTGGTATCGCATCTCAAGGATTCAATTCTGGTGAAGACGATATTGAGAACTATAATTCAATGATCGAATCAACAATTAGATCAAAGTGTAAATACGATGTTCTTAGAATCATTGAAATCAGATGTATGCAGATGTTTGGGATGATCCCAGATGATCTACAAATCTTTTTCAAGCCACTTCGCATGTTATCAGCAGAACAAGAAGAGAACGTGAAGACCAAAAAATGGGAAAGAATTATGATGGCCCATGAAAAGGGAATTATGGACGACAATCAATTGATTGATGCCTGTAATCGCGATGCACTTCTTGTTGTTCAATTGGAAGCGGCGACCATCAATCCTCCAGAGGCCGATGAAGTAGAAGTTGGCGATGGATCTGAACCAAAAGAAAACAAAACCTATTCTCATGACCCAATTGTTGGAAATTCATTTGAAGCCGGAACTAAAACATTCGAATTTAAGAAAAAGAAACACCCAAGAGATGAAGATGGTGTTTTTGCAACAGAAGGAAAGACCGATCACTTCGAAACAACTCACGGCAAGCACAAGCCCAAACAAAATGAAGGTGAAGAATACACCGTTGTTTATAAACATTCTGACGAAGGTAAAAAAGTACTACTCGCAAGAATGATGAAAAAGGGCGCAAAAGACCGCATTATGAAAGGTCTTGGCAATGGCTATTCTGCCGAATCTCATGAATATGACCTTGGAATGGAAGAGGGCATGATGCAACCCCACCCAAAAACCGATAATGACATTGAGAATCCTGGAAATGTTGATGAGGCCAAATGGGCAGAGGCGAAGAAAAAGTGTATTAAAGAATATGGTCATATCAAATGGCCAGTTGTAACGACGATTTACAAGGAAATGGGTGGGACATTTAAATGAGTGATGTTTTCTGGTCGCCTGGGCGAACGCTAGAAGAGATTGAAAAGGCAGTTATTCTTGAAGCAATTAGATTTTTCAGAAATAACAAAACACAAACCGCATTAGCACTTGGGATTGCGATCAGAACTCTTGATTACAAACTTGCAAAGTATCGCGGCGAAACAGTAGTGGAAGAAAAGCCAGAAGAACCAAAAAAGGGATCACGGAAAAATGGCGATAAAATCACTGGTTCCAATTAGAGAGTCTCACCAAGATTTTGAACCAATCAGAGAACAGTTGTCTAAACTATTCAAAGAGGAAATTTATTATCCATTACTTCGCGAGATAGGATTCAAGAAAGATTCCATTCAGAACGCCAAAGATGATTTGTTGCGCGCTATTCAAGGTGGACAGATCACGTATTCCAAAGGAAAATTTAAAGGGAACTTTAATTCCACTCTCTCACGAGAGCTTCGGAAAATCGGCGCTGAGTGGGATAGATCACAAGGATGCTGGTCTATTCCACAATCCGAACTTACTATTGAAATTAAAAACGCGATTTCTTTATCTGAAACAAAATGGATTCAGACAATTCATAAACTCGATGACAAATTAAAATCTATCATGCCAGCAAAAATTGCCGAGAAACTAAAACTAGAAAAGCAATTTGACTCGCTGCTCTTTAAAATTGATAAAAAACTTGAAAAAAGTTTAGAGAACATTTCGGTACAACCAAAACTTACTGATGCACAAAGATTTCGAATCTCTGAAGAATACACAACTAATATGGAATTGTTCGTTAAAGATTTTATCGATGAACAAGTTACTGAATTAAGAAAAAAAGTTGAGACGAGAACATTCGATGGTTTTCGGTATGAAGGAATGATTAAGTCTATTCAGAAAAGTTATAATGTTAGCGAAAATAAAGCCAAATTTCTAGCAAGGCAAGAAACTCAACTTTATACTTCTAAATTAAAAGAAGTGCGATATGAGAAGGCCGGAGTTACAAAATATCGCTGGGTTTGCTCCGCTCATCCCAAAAGTAAGAGCCCCAATGAAAGAACTCCCGGCATGGTTCGCTATTATCACGCACTTAATAATGGCAAAATTTTCTCATTTGCAGAAGGTGCTGTCGTGAATGCTAAGGGAGAGAAAAAGAATCCAGGAGAAGACTACAACTGTAATTGCATTGCCGTTCCAGTCTTTGAATCATAATCTTATGTTATTCTACATAGGGGATGAAAATGAAAAAACTTTTATTGGCAATTGCACTTGGATCAATGTTGGCCTCTCCTGCCATGGCAGAACAGACAGCATATAATGCATATGCAACTACAAATGTAACAACCGCTGCTTATGTTCAGGTTATCTCTTCAGTTTCTTACGCAACAAACCAAGTTCAAATTCAGGACACTTCTGGACAGATTATGATTCTTGCTCTGGGTGCCCCTGGATCAGAAGTAGACACATGGCTTATCCCATCTACATTCGCAGGAACGGTAAATGTTAATATTCCAGCCGGTTCTCGCGTTTCTTTGAAAGCAAAGACAGCAAGTGCAACAACTGGAACTTTCTTAATCAACGTAGTTAAAAAAATATGATCAAAAACGCAAGCACGCTTCCAAAAGTGTTTTATGGGCTTCATATGGTCGAAGGGGTCGCGGAATATAACGAACCTTCAATAAACAATGGGCAGCCTTATCGCATTTTAATAGGTGAAAACACAATTAAGAACATGGATGCTTCTTATGCTGGTAAACCTGTATATGTTCGTCATGTGGAGCAAGTTAATTTGGATAGCTTGCAAGAACAAGCTGATGGATATGTTGTAGATAGTTTTTTTAATAAAGCCGATGGAAAGCATTGGGCAAAGTTTATTGTCGTGAGTGATAAGGGCCACGAGGCAATTCGATCTGGATGGAAATTATCGAACGCATATGTTCCGAAACAATTCTCGGGCGGCGGTCTTTGGCACGGTGTGGAATACGCGAAAGAAGTAATGAATGCTGAATACGAACATCTCGCGATCGTTCCAAACCCAAGATACGAAGAATCGATTATATTGACCACAGAAGAATTCAAAGAATACAATATTAAAAAAGAGATTGAATTACAAAAATTAGCGAATTCAAAAACCAAGGAGAAAAAATCAATGTTTAACCTTTTCAAAAAGACAAAGGTCGAAGATTCATCTGAATTTGAATCAATGACTGTTAAGTTGCCAAAAAGTGGCAAAGAAGTTTCTATTGCACAACTTGTTAATGCTGCTGATGGAGAAGCATTAAAAGAACAATGGGGCAAAGCAGAAAAAACAGACATGCATAATGAAGAAATGATGGATGATGATTCTGGCAAAAAGAAAATGCACGATGACGATGCTGGCGAGAAAAAAGAAGAAAAACATGAAGAAAAGAAATTAGCAGATCCAGAACACCACGTTCAAGTTGGAACTGATCTTATGAAAATCAATGACCTTATCGCGAAACACCTTAAAATGTGTGACGACATGAAGGGCATGAAAAAAGACGACGATTCTGGTGAAAAAGAACATGAAGAAAAACATGAAAAAGAACCAGTTAAAAAAGACGACGACTCTGACAAGCCAGGTGAAGATGAAGATGCTAAGAAAAAAGCATTAGAACTTGCCGAGCATGAAGAAAAAGAAATTGTAGAAGAAAAAGCTAAACACAATTCTTCTAAGCACTTTCTCGATCTTAAAGATGCGCCGTTCATGGCCTATAACGAAAAACCAAGTCTTGAATTATCTCAGGACAAGACGGCACGGGGTAAATCTCGTTACGGCTCAAATTAATTAACAAAGGAGAATAAAAATGACTTTAAGTTTAAATCAATTCGCACTGCAAGCGATCCAAGGACAAATGGATCTTCGTTTTAACACAAATATCATCTCTTGTGAGATCGATTCTACTTCTGCCGGCGGACTTGGTCCCGGCCAAGCGGTAAAATTGGTTGCAAGTGCTGGAACAGGAAATAGCGTGCCACACGTTGTTGAATGTGCTGCTTCTTCTGACGCTGTATTCGGTTTTATCGTATACAACATCAAGAATCAAACTTTCAATGCTCTTGATAAAGTAGAAATTGCATTCGCACACGATAGCATCATGTACATGACTTCTAGTGCTGCAATTACTCAAGGTGCTAACGTATCAATTGTTGTTTCTGGATCTAAAGTTGCAACTGCTGTTGGATCTTCTGGAACTACTATCGTAGGCCAAGCATTCGACGGTGCTGCCGCTGCTAACCAAGTAGTACGTGTTAAAATCAACTTGCCGGGAACTGCGGCTTAATAAAGGAGAATAAGTAAATGTCATTACCAATTATCACTAATTCAAAAGGTGTGCCTATCGTTCTTAATGAACGTGAAACACGCGTAGCAAACGCTCTCCAAAGAGCTGTCAATGGTCTAGGTTATGAAGTAAATATCACTACCCTGACTACAATCATGAAAAAAGTCACTGAGCAAAAATTTTTCGAAATTGCTCCTGCTGATTATTTTCCAGTTCGTGTTGGCGAAGGCGCATGGTCATCAAACCTTGTGACTTACCGTTCATACGATCTCGCTGACGATTTCTCCACTGGTCTTTTAAACACTAGTTCAAACAACGGTCGCCTTGCGATTGGTGATGCTGGTGTGGATTCAGTAACCGTTAAAGTGAACAACTGGGGTAAATCTATCGGTTGGACCCTTTTCGATCTAGAGCAAGCTGCAAAAGCTGGCAACTGGGATTTGGTCACGGCCAAAGAGCGCGCACGGAAAAAAAATTGGGACTTGGGCGTGCAGAAAGTTGCATTCCTTGGTTTGACTGGTGACTCTAGTTCACTTGGTCTTTATACCCAAGCTGGCGTGACTTACGATACAACTACCCTTACATCTGCTATTAGCGGATTGAGTGTTACTGCACTTAAAACATTCGTAGTTACCATCATGAATGCTTACCGTTCAAACTGTAATCGTTCAGCATGGCCAACTCACTTCATCATTCCAGAAAGCGACTATCTCGGATTAGTTGGTCAAGCATCTGCTGACTTCCCAATCAAGTCTACTTTGGAATTACTTGAAGACGCATTCAAAACAGTTACACGTAAGAAAGATTTCAAAATTCTTCCATGTGCTTATGGCGATCAAGCTTACAGCGGTTTCGGATATCAACAATACGTAATGTTAAACTACGATGAAGAATCTCTTCGTATGGACATCCCAGTTGATTATACCAATACTCTTGCTAACAGCATCGATAATTTCTCGTTCCAAAACGTCGGGTACGGTCAATTTACAGGCTGTCAAACCTACCGTCCACTAGAGATGTATTACCTTAAATTCTAAGTACTTACTGCTGTGCGGCAAGTTTTTGAGAACTAAAAAATCTCACTAACTTGCCGTAAAGCATTTTCATGTTATATTTAATTCATGAAAATATGTAGTAAAAGTTTAAGTAATAATTGTAAGGCAGAATCAAATCCACAGCCCCTAGCGAACTTCGCAAAGGACAGGAAAAGAAAAGATGGATTAACCGTTCATTGTAAATCGTGTTTGAAACATCACAGAGATGTGAATAAAGAATCGCGAAACAAAGTAATAAAAGAATGGCATAAAAATAATCCAGACAAGGTAAAACAAAGTAGAGCCAAAAGTTCCGCCAAGAATAGCGAAAGAACAAGATTGTGGAGATTGAAAAATCAAGACAGCCTTTTAATAAGCAGATATGGCATCACAAAAGAGGACTATAATTTGATGTTTGAAAAACAAAACGGCAATTGTGCAATATGTTGCAAACATCAATCTCTTTTCAAAAAATCTCTCCATGTTGACCATTGTCATTCAACAAACAGAGTCAGAGGATTATTGTGCAGCAAGTGTAATCAAGCAATTGGATTATTTAAAGATAGCCAAGAATCAATGCTTAGAGCTTGCAAGTATTTAATGGGAGGCATTTAGTGGCTTACGCAAATCCGAGTGTTTCTACATTTCAAAACTTTTTTTCTCGAGATTTTGCGTATGGCACAACGTCTGATGTTGTAAATAGTTCTGACATTCAAAATGCAATTACGCTTGCTGGAATAAACTTTGCTCAAGGACTTTGGGCAACACAGCAGGCTTATACTACTGGATATCTTTATTTGACTGCTCATTTTCTTGTTATGAATCTTAGAGCGTCATCACAGGGTATTGCTGGAAATTATACTTGGCTTACAAATTCAAAGGGAGTTGGAACTGTTAACGAGTCATACCAAATCCCACAAAGAATTTTAGATAATCCGGCAATGGCGATGTATTCGAAGACTTATTATGGCGCTCAATATTTGAACATGGTTCTGCCACAAATTGTTGGCCAAATGTTCACATCATTTGGGCCAGCAAATCCATGAGTGAAGAAACAACACTCAACACTACGATTTTAGACGAATTTGCAAGAATACTGACTCAGAAACAACCGACTGGTAAAGTAGGAATTCTTGCGGACGCAGGGGCCGCCCTTCATGGTGGAACCGATAAGAATAATGCGACCATTGGTCTTTATCATGAATATGGAAATCCGGAGACACATCTTCCAGAGCGGTCATTCTTGCGTCTTCCATTAATCAGTCAATTGGAAAAGAAATTCAAATCAGAATCTCCAATTAATAAAGATACTTTTAAGATGGTTCTTGAGCAAAAGAGTATGCGTCCAATTGTTGAAAGAATGGGCATATTTTTAGAAGGTATCGTAATTGATGCATTCGTAACCAATGGCTATGGAATGTGGAAGGCCTTAAAGCCAGCAACATTGGCTAAAAAGACCAGAAAAGAAACATTAATTGAAACACAGCAACTTCAAAGAAGTATTACGTCTTCGGTGGAGGATTGATGGCATTCCCAATCGTTAATGCAAATACGGTCCCACTTAGTTCAAACCCCGGAACTCTTCCAAATATGGGAGAGACTATTATGGGATGGTTTCAAAATTTAACATTCAGTGTGATCACAAAAACCATTGTAAATATGGTAGTTCAAGAAACATACACTCCTGTAAGTTTTCTGGGTGTCATCGAAGCGTTGTCGCCTCAATTGCTTGCGATCAAACCAGAAGGGCAGCGCCAATGGACATGGTACACTGTCTGGGCGTTGCCCAATCTAGTTCTCAAGCCAGATGATATTTTTACATATTTGACAGTTACATATCGAGTAATGAAGAGAAATGATTTTACTCAATATGGATATGTTCAATATGAGATTGTCGAGAATTACCAATGAGTTTAATCCTAACGCCACCATCAATAAGCATTAACCAAAACGTACCTTTTCCTTTTGGGGCATCTGGTGGAGTAAGTCCATATGCATTTACCGTTAAGGCGGGTGGTGCGGGCGGCACAATTAACTCATCAACTGGATCTTACATTGCCCCACCATCTTTTGGAGTTGATACGATCATTGTTACTGATTCAACGACCCCAACCGCATTAACGGCTCAATCTACGGTTAATATCGTGTCTCCAATACAATTATTGGGAGACATAATTACCAATCAATTAGGAATTTCATCATCTAGATGCTGGCTTTGGGATCAAAAGCAATTCGACCCCACCGATAACAATTTATTCATTATTTTATCCATGTTGGGGTGCAAGCCATTCGGGAACAAGATTTCATATGATGGTTCGGGATCTGGATTAACTGCAACTCAAAGTACAAATTTTTACGGTCAAGTTCAGATTGATTTAATCAGTAGAGGTCTCGATGCGCTCAATTTAAAAGAATATGTAATTATGGCGCTCCGCTCCGATTATGCAGAAAGTCAGCAAGAATTGAATAGTTTCAAAATTGCTACCTTGCCCACATCATTTGTGAATCTGTCGAACCTTGACGGGAGCGCAATATTATATAGATTTACAATAACTATCGCCCTACAATGGATGGTGAATACCACTGTTGCGGCAAATTACTTTAACACATTTAGTAGTCCTAGTATTACAACACAACCGTAAGGGGAAAAAAGATGAGTCAACTTTCAATTAATAACGTAATCAGTATTCAAGTTTCCCAGTCTCAAACTGGAATCGGCGCATACAATACAAGTAACTTGGGTCTTTTCACAAGAGAAGTTGCAGCATCAAGCTTTGGAACTCTTGGATACAAACTGTATCTTGATCCAAGTCAAGTTGCTGTCGATTTTGGTTCGAATTCTTATACTTATCAAATGGCCAATGCTGTTTTCTCTCAACAGCCAAATATTCTTGCTGGTAGCGGTTATCTTTGCGTGATGCCTATGATCGCCGGGACAATCGGTGTTGATAACATTGCATGGTCTGCAACTCCATCTTCTGGAGCATATGTTCTTAATTATGGATCACAAGCAACAGCATCACTCGCATACAATGCAAGTGCCGCACAAATCCAGGTTGCAATCAATGCACTCATTGGACTTGGACAGGCGACCGTAACTGGTAGTTATGGCGCGGGTTTCGTAATTACCCTAAATGGGGTAAATGGAGCATCTGCTGGTTGGACACTTTCCTCAAATACAACTGGCGACACCATCACAGTAACCCACCCCACTCCTGGCGTTGTCGGTGAAACTCTCGGCGCTGCGATCACACGCACCACTGGATTGGTTCAGTATTTTGGAGTAATGGCAGAAGAAATTGCAAGTCAGACTGATGTTCTTGCCGCTGCTGCAATTCTTCTCCCATTAAATAAGATTGGTTTCTTCGTTGATCTTAATGTTGCAACGGTTGGTCCTGGCGGAAAGTTCGATCTTCTTCGCACCGGAACATTTACCAATTCTCGCGGATTATATTATGGAAATGGAAATGTAATCGACTCTCTTGTGATGATGGCATCATATGCGGGTCTTGCTCTTTCGACTAATTTCGATGGAAGCAACACAACAATTACAATGCATCTTAAAAACCTAAATGGAGTTCAACCAGATTCTACTGTTACTCAAACAATTCTTGCTGAATGCCAATTGAGTGGCGCAGATGTTTATGTTTCTATTCAGGGTACATCTAAAACATTCACCAGTGGAGCAAATAGCTTCTACGACCAAGTATACAATCTTGAATGGTTTGTTGGCGCTCTTTCTGTAGCTGGATTTAACTATCTTGCGCAAACAAATACCAAGATTCCACAAACCGAAAATGGTATGTCTGGATTAAAGGGTGCATATAGAAACATCTGTGAACAAGGTGTTACTTGCCAATATCTTGCACCAGGAACTTGGACTAGCTCTACAACTTTCGGGAATCAAACTGACTTTATTAATAACATTTCTCAAAGAGGTTATTACATTTATTCAGCTCCGATTTCTCAACAATCACAAGCAAGTCGTGCAGCGAGAGCGGCACCACTTTGTCAAATTGCCGCGAAACAAGCTGGAGCAATTCAGAGCTCTACAGTAATTGTGTCGGTTAACGCTTAATTAATAAAGGAGAGAAATAATGAGTACTACAGCACTAACGGGTAATGATTCGATCATTATTAATAACAGATTGTTCACCGATTTAGCGGATGGAGATTGTATCACATTGACTTATCCTTCTGAAATCGCACAAGTTAAAACTGGTAAAAACGGTAATAGCTTGTATGCATTAAATGAAACTGGAAAGCAAAGTGAAGTTAAAATCAGAGTAATCAGAGGGTCTGGCGATGACAAATATCTCCTTAATCTTTTGAGCAATCAACAAACTAACTTTGCAGGAACGGTTTTGATGATTGGTGAGTTTATTAAACAAGTTGGGGATGGCCAAGGTAATCTTTCATTTGACACCTATGTATTAAGTGGTGGAATATTCACTAAACAAATCGAAGCAAAAATGAACGTAGAAGGCGACACGGCTCAGTCAATTGCGGAATATCATATGAAATTCTCAAATGCACCGCGCGCAATTACATAATTGGGAGCATTAAATGGCAGAGGCGAATTTAGTAGAAGTTAAGATGCCGAGCGGGGCGATTCTCCGAGTGGGACTCGCAAAGTTCGCTGTATCAAGATCATTGTATCAGGCGATTCTAGAAGAATTAAAAATGGTAAAAATTGAAGGGTCAGACGAGATCGACATCACTATGATGAAGGATCTTTTTTGTACAGGAATGGCATCTAAAAAAGTAGAGGCGGCACTATGGGAGTGTATGAAACATTCACTCTATAATAACGCCAGAATCACTGAAGATACATTTGAACCAGAAGACGCAAGACAAGACTATATGAGTGTTTGTTTTGAAGTGGGAAAGGCAAATGTAATGCCTTTTATGAAAAGCCTTACGCAACAGTTCTCGCAAGCTATGGAGATGATAAGAAAGAACCCAGCGTAAGGCTAGAAGAGTCTGGAAGCACATTTTTACTTTTGTTAAGAGTTTCAAAGTTGGGTTATGGAAGTTTTAAAGAAGTAAGTGAGTTTGACGCAAGAACGGTTTTACAAATGCTATCGTATGAAAAATTTTGTAATGATTACGAAAAAGCATGGATAGATATGAACAAGGGGTGATTTATTACTGTAGCAGAGTTATTCATCAACATGCAAGTCAAGGGCTCTCCAAAGGCCAAAGAAGAAGTTAATTCGATCACCAAAACCCTTGGTAATGCGAAAGAGATGGCATTGTCTACAAAGGCTGCAATTGTTGCTGCATTGATTGCATTTGAAAAGCTAGTTACCGCACCATTATCTATTGAATCAAATTATCAAAGATTCATAAACGCAACTGGTCTTGGAATTAAATATTTACAACAAATTCAAACTACATTACATGCAGCTCCATTTGGAGTTCCAATGCAACAGTCCTTGGACTTTGTTTCTGGAATGACAGAAAGATTAACTCAGTTTAAAGGAGCTGGAGATGCGGCGATTTCCATGCTCGGTGGCATGGGGGGTCTTCATAAGGAGGCCGCAAAGCTTACTGAATATGACATCGTATCGGGATTGCATGAACGTTTAAGTGGGACCAACTTAGACGAAGAAAGAAAAAGATTATTGGCGCAAGCGTTTGGAATGGATGCCAATATGAGGGCCGCATTTGAAAAAAGCGGAGATTGGTCAAATGTAAAAGTAAGTGATTTAATTTCCAATAAAGAAGCTGGACAGGGAATGAAGGGTCAAATTGCCATAGAAAACTTCAAGAGAAGCTTGGCGTTGTCTATGAAGGGAATTGCAAACGCATTCACTCCTGCAATAATGAAAAGCCTTACTGAGGCGGTTAGGGCACTTGGAGAACTTGTTGGATCATTTGTTAAGTTTTCAGAAAGTGCCCATCTTGTAGATATATTAACAACATCGATAAAGAGTCTTTCTGATGCACTGAAAGATTTAAACGCAATATATAAAAATGGTGAAGATATTGTAGAAAATGGACCATCACAATCAAAAGTAGTAGAAGTATATAAAAATTTGTGGTCAGCGACTCATCCTGGACTTGGATTAATGAGAAAAGCTGCTGAAAAATTATTCAAAAGTAATGAAACAAAAGAACTTAAAGATTCAATAAATCCAAAAGTAAACAATCAACAAAAACCAGAAAAATCTGGTTCAATTGAAATGAACCAAACAGTAAACATTGCTGGAGACTTTACAAATCCGGCAGACATTACAGAGGCACTAAACAAAGCAAATCAAAATGCATATAGGCAATTTGGCGCGCAATTACAGGTGGTGTAGAGTATGGCAATTTCAAGCATTGCAGCATCGAATATTACAACATCTGTAACTAGTTTTTCTAGTTTGATTCTTGTTACTCCACAAACTAATGGAAGTTATCTCGCGCAAGATAGTTCAGTTATTCCTGGATTGGCCACTCCTACATCTTCTAATGATCCTTATGTTTTTAATTATGAAGGAGAAAATGCATTTTCTTTTGAGAGCGACATAACGGATTCATACATTGAATCAAACTCTGCCATTCAAGATCACATTGCACTAAAGCCAGAAACATTTAAGGTCCAAGGATTTGTTGGAGAATTAAATGATATTCTTCCAATAGGACCAGCAAATACAATTAAACAATTACAAAGCAAGCTTGTGGTTTTAAGTGCATATGCACCAAGTGTTTCGGTTGCTGCACTTGAAATTATAAATGAAGCGATATTGGCAGAAGAGGTAGCTGTGAAGCTAGCGGCATCTGCATTGCAAACTTTGTCAACTGCAATTGGTGGTGGGCTAAAAACACAACAGTCTTATTATTTTAATCAATTTTATTTGGCATGGCAAAACAGAACCCTTTTTACCATTCAAACTCCTTGGACGATATTATCTGATATGGCCATTCAATCAGTTCAAGCCATTCAAGATGAAAGTACAAGAATGGTTACTGATTTTGAAATAACTTTTAAGGCAATGAGATTTGTAAACCCAACCTCATCTACAGGAGTTAATCCAGAGGACATGTCTGGAAGAGCGGCAACATCTGCTACGGTTCCAGCGAGTACGGGAACGAACACTCCATTTACAGCACAACAATCATATGGCAGCCTTGTGCCATCGGCATGGGGGTAATATGTATTTAGTTCAACAAATTACTAGTGATGCACAGCAAATTCAAACAATAACTCTTTCCGATGGAAGTAATTTCACAATCCAGATAGAGTACAAACCAAATCAATCTGGATGGTTCATCATATCTTTAACTTCTGGGACATTCACAATTACAAACATGAGAATTTGTGGAAGTCCAAATCTACTTTATCAATATAGAAACCAAATATCTTTTGGTCTTGCATGTACAATTGTTGGGGCCAATGAACCAACACAACAGACTGATTTTAGCAATGGAAATGCAAACTTATATATTTTAACCGCGACAGAAGTTGCACAGTATACGAGTTATTTAAATGGCCAATAAATTCGGTAGAAATTATCAGCTTTCTGTAGAAAAATTAGATGGGACATTCGCACAGTTCTCACTTCCATATACCATGGAATTTAGCATCCAAAGAACTGATTGGGGCTCTCAGAATACCGCTGAAATTAGAATTCATAATTTAAACCTGCAAACAAGAGGTCAATTGAGAAAAGACGAATGGGATGTTTCTTATTTAAAATATATCCAATTATATGCGGGGTATGGCCCATCAAATCTTCCGATGGTATTTAAGGGGAATATTCTTGTAGCAGAATCGGAACGTGAAAGTGTTGATTTTATTACAACACTCAGGGGAATCGATAACGGTGGGTTCAGTACGACAGCGTACTTGAATGGAAGCCAATTTCAATTTGGTGAGGGGACTCCATTTTTAAACATATGCATGACCATAGCTAATTCTTTGGTTGAGACTTATGGAATAACAATGGGTGCAATTAATACTGCTGGAATTACCGGAGTATTAAATAAAGAAAAAGCATTTGTTGGAAGTGCGCTAAAAACATTGAACGACATAACCAATGGTGGATGGTTCATTGATAGTGGTAGATTAAATTATTTAACTGCAAATGATTATATTATTGGATCTGCGGTAACCCAAATAAATAGCGACACAGGGCTTCTCGGCACCCCAAGAGTGCAGAATACATATGTGTATGTCGATGTTTTATTTGAACCAAACATTGTTGTTGGCCAACAGATAACACTGGTTTCAACGGAAAGCACGAGCTCTAAGCATTCTATTTCTGGTGGCCCTAACTCATCGTCTACTCAAGCGAACACGAATTTATTTAATAGCAACATAAATGGGCAATATAGGGTTACCTCAGTGTCTCATAAGGGAATTATATCTGAGGCAATAAATGGACAATGTGTAACAACTGTCGGGATGCTTAAATTCATAGGCGGATCTAATCCGGTGGTATCTCAAACATGAGTAATAACTTTAATAAAACAGATCCAGCATTAAAAGATCTTTTAAACATTTCTACAAAAGACGTAATGCTGTCGCTTAATTGTCATGCAATTGGAACAATTCAGGCATTTTATCCAGAAGATCAGACAGCAGATGTTTTAATAAATTACACTCAACAATTTTACGTTAGACAGTCTGACGGCACATATGCTCTTCAGCAAAAGAATTATCCAGCACTTGTGTCATGTCCATGTGTAATGTTAACTGGAGGATCTGCATTTATATCAATGCCAATTTCTGCCGGTGATACGTGTCTTGTGTTGTTTAATGATAGAGATTTTTCTGATTGGTGGGGAACTGGAAACACTTCTGCGGTTCCACCAACAGCTCAGCTTCATGCCCTTGGAGATGCCATTGCACTTGTTGGGATAAGATCAAAGATTAATGCAATACCATCTTACGATCAAACTAGAGCAAGACTTCAGAATGGGGATACTTATGTTGGAGTTTCTGGATCAAAAGTAACAATACAGAATGCATCACAAAATCTATATTCTGTTTTAAATTCATTGATTATTGCATTACAAACATTTGCAACTTCGGCCAAGGCATCATCCACAGATCCAACACTGGTCGCCGCGGCGACCGCACTTGAGGTTGCCATTAAAACAGCCACAAACTTATCTACTGAACTTGGGGAGATACTCGAATGATTGTACGAACAATTACATCAGGACATGACTGGACTTTTGGCAATGGAACAAGCAATTATTTAAGCAATAATGACGCGGTTGTTCAAAGCATTAACACAAGACTTTATTCTGTTTTGGGAGATTGCTTTTACTCTCTTTCTTCGGGTATAGACTGGTTTAATCTGTTGGGTGGCAAGAATATTACGGCCTTACAATTGGCAGTAAATAATTGCATTTTAAGTACCACTGGAGTCACCACCGTGCTTGAGTTAAACTTGGTGCTAAATTTAGATAGAAGTGTGACAATTACTTATCAGGTAGTTACGGTTTATTCACAGAATCAATCAACGCAAGGAGCGGTAACGCTAGGGGGGTTTAATGCCTAATACTTTCACAAGCACGGGAATGACCACAGCCACCCGCGCGGAGTTAATTTCAAACTTTGTATCTTCTTTCCAAACCATTTATGGTGCTGACATCAACACAGATCCAGACAGTCCAGATGGTCAATTGATCAATATTTTTGTTCAGGCCTTACTTGATGCACAAGATTTGATGGTTCAGGTTAATAATAATTTTGATCCAGATTTAGCATTTGGAACAATTCTAGATCAACGAGTTGCGATCAATGGGATTCAAAGACAGATCGGAACGTATTCATACACTCCAATTACTGTAACGACGGGTGCGGCATGCACTTTACAAGGTTTGGATCTTTATCCGAATACTCCATTTACGGTATCTGATAGTTCAGGAAATCAATGGTATCTTGCGGCAACGGTCAGTCCAAGCGTTGGAGTAAATTCTTATCAATTCAGAGCGGCAAGTACCGGTGCGATTACTACAATTTTAAATACAATAGTAAACATTACAACAATCGTTCTTGGTGTATTGACGGTTAACAATCCATCGGTTCTTACAACTCTTGGAACCAACGAAGAAACTGATTCTGCGTTGAAAATAAGAAGGCAAAAATCTGTTGCACTTCCATCTCAAGGATATCTTGCGGGATTACTTGGTGCCATTGAAAATGTAACTGGAGTAACTGCGGCATATGTTTATGAGAACAATACAGATTCAACAGTTGTTATTGGTTCTGATTCTATTCCATCTCATTCAATTTGGGTTATTGTCGCGGGTACATTTGCGGCATCAGATGTTGCGACAGCGATATATAGTAAAAGAAACGCCGGATGTGGGATGTATGGATCTATTACATACAATTATTCTCAAATAGATGGGACTACATTTGTAGTAAGATGGGACGATGTTGTTGAGCAACCATTGTATATCTCATTTAATGCGCATTCATTAAATGGAACAACCCCACCAAACACAACTGCAATCTTGGCACAACTTCCCGGCCTATTCGTTCCAGGAGTTAATGCAGAAGTAAATATCAATCAACTTGCAACTTTAGTTCAACAAATAGATCCAAACACATTGGTCATTGTGACTTCTGGGTCTCAAGGATTCAGTACAACTGGATCTGGGGGATGGGCAAATTATCTTTCGCCAACATCTTATAAAAATCAATTTGTGGTTTCTTCACCAAATATTTCAATAACAATTGTATGACATTAACGCAACTGATCGCGTATTATAGCAATTTACTGATATACCAATACTCTGGATTGCCTCATGCATCTGGGACAATTGAGGCGTGCGCGTTACCAGCAACAATGGGGCAATTTGCGGATACAGTTCAGACTATTACATTCAGTGGAATTCCTGCTAGTGGTGCATTTGAGTTTAAATATAATGGAACCCCAACTGCATCAATTGCATGGAATGCCAGTAATTCAACAATCCAATCGGCAATAAATGCAATCCTTCCATCTTTCTTAAGTGTAATAACAATATCTGGAAGTTTAGCAACACAATCATTAACTCTTACATTTAGTAATCAATCTGGAGTTCTTGCGCTAACGACTACAGCAAACACATTGGCGACCTCAACTCCTACCGCAATTACAATATCTGTTTCTGGAAATTCTGAAATGCAATCTTTACCACTGGCATCTCAAAATGGATATGGATTAACTACTGCAATTGGGAATCAACTTGATGTAATTGGTAAGTATGTTGGAGTTACAAGAAGTGGATATGGATTTACATCTGCGATCACTTTAAGTGATTCTGATTTTAGAAATCTAATCCAAATGGCAATAATTAAAAACTTTGCACAGAGCGATTTGCTATCAATCCATACATTAATCAATCAATTTTTCGGATTAAATATTTTGGTCATAGATTATTCCAATATGCATATGAGTTTCGTAATTGCATCTGGAGCGGGTAGTTTAAATTTGATTGAATTATTTGTTACAGAAGGATTATTGCCTGTGCCGATGGCAGTTGATTATTCTGTAATTTATGGTGGAGCGACAGAATATTTTGGTTATAGTACTTACAACGCATTAAATCCATTAGTCGAACCGTTTAATACATATTCAACATATGTAACGACTTGGCCATGGGTTTCATATGCAAATTCGGTTTTTTAGGAGAGATATATGTCAAAGATAGCTAGAAAAACAATGAGACTTTTTGGTAATTTACTGGGATCAAATGGAATTGCAGAATATTTTGGCGGTCTTGCTAATGGTAAACCAAGTACAGCGGTAACAAATGGTGCGGGTGCAGATCCCGAGAACATCATGGACCCAACAAATAGTGTTTGGGCAAATGGTTGGACATCGGCAGTTGTTGGAGCGAATAGCCCAACTGTAGAAGATATGAATTCTGCATTCTATGCACTCGCATATCAATTGGCATATGGGATGCAATCTGGAATCCCTGAATATGATTCATCAACAACTTACTATACTGGGAGTTTTTGCCAATCTGCGGGTATTATTTATAAATCAATTACAGATGGTAATATTGGAAATGCAGTAACGAATGCAAGCTATTGGTCTTTGGGGATATCGGCACATAACTATTTCCACAATGGTGCATTAGATGTTGTACAGATTGCAAATTCTGGAATGTTTAGCACTAATGTTATTGGGCCATTCCCAACTGGTGGAACATCGAAATATGCAGTATCTGATAGGATTTATAGTTATGTTGGATTAACTACGCATTCTAATGCTTTATCGGTAACGATAACCCCATATATTGATACAACCTTAGATGTACCAACTTTTGCACAAACTGGATATAATACCGTAATAAGCTTGGGTTGTACAATAACTGCGGCAAATAATGTTACAGATAATAATGCAGCTTTCGCTCCGTTCTCATATGTTATGGAAGGTTGTGATTCCAGAGATTTTATTGGTAGAACAATAACATTGGGGTTTTGGTTCAAAGCTTCTTTAACTGGATCATATTCTGTTGGATTTTCTTTAAATAGAGCAAGTGGTGGATACTATATCTACACCACATTGTTTAGCGTGATCGCTTCAAATACATGGGAATATAAAACAATTACATTAAGCATACCAATACAAAGCGATTATGTTGAAGGCCCAGGCGCTTCTGGTATGAAAATAGTGATTGCTGGATGTGGAGGATCACTTAGATCATCAACTACAACAAATACATGGGAAACAAGTTCTACATTTCCAACATTTGGGGTTTCGACATCTAATCAATGGTGGAATACAACTGGAGCGACTTCAAAAATAACATTGATTTCTTTGACTATTGGAAGTGGCGTTGGGCCAACTGGATTTACAAGAAGTGGTGAAACTTTTCTTGGAGATCTTGATTTATGTCAAAGATATTTTCAATACAGTCCAAGTGCGTTTTTCATCACAAGTCAATATGCCAATTCAACAACTGCTACATATAATGGGATTGTGAAATATCAAAAGCAAATGGTCTCTACACCTGGAGCGGCACTTCATAATATAACAACAAGTACAAATGTAGCCGTATCAGTCTTATATACTCCGGGTGCAGATTATGCAACATTAGCATTAACACCTACTGCCGCTGGATATATGAGTTTTGCTTCAGATTTAATTGTAGATGCTCAGTTTACCATATAAAGGAATTCAATGAACAGAAAAGGCATAACCACAATTGAAGTCTTTGTTTGGATGTTAGGTGCGGTAGCGACTGCGATTGCCTATACTCATTCTACTTTTATTACTTATCGAGAAGTTGCACCAAGACTTGATAGAATTGAAAATAAAATTGATTCCATTTTAGAAACAGGAAAGGCAAAATAATATTATGGCAACAAACGTAGGCGACACAAGCATACAAACAGTTAATCTTGATGTTGTGCAAAGTGACACATATCTTGCAACATTGACATTTACGGATTCCACTGGAGCTGCTGTAAATGTTTCGGCATGGGTATTTGAAAGTCAAATTAGAGCATTGTACGATAGTTCTGCCATCATTACTT
>Ga0316218_1002075_pt1 | contig 19647 bp, 19 predicted proteins | sample TBH18003metaG_FD_203634 | JGI IMG/M metagenome (GOLD analysis project Ga0316218, IMG submission 203634) | Freshwater microbial communities from Trout Bog Lake, Wisconsin, USA - TBH18003 | ecosystem: Environmental > Aquatic > Freshwater > Lake > Hypolimnion/Profundal zone | place: USA: Wisconsin...
TCTCCAGCTCAGGCCCCTGGAGCAGGGCCTCCTGGCGGAGCGCCTCCAGAAGGGCGACTTCCAGCTGGCCTGCTCCATGGTGGTCTTCGAGCCCCACCCCTGGGCGGTGCTGGAGTACCTCGAGCCCAGCGGTCTTTAACCCTTTTTTCTATTTTTTTGTGTTTGAGATAACCTATTATCCATTATTACTGTTTTTATATGGTGGATCTGATTTATGGTTTATCAAGGATACTTCCATAGTTCCTGGGGGCTCTGCCCCCAAACCCCCGGGATTTAACGCCAGGGGGCCAAAGCTGAGAATGGAGAAGCAAACAGGCCGGGTTTCCCCGGCCTGCGAAGCAGCAGCTTCGGCCCCGGATCGGCGCTCAGGTCGCATCCCTGCGTTGCCCTATCCTCCGTCCGGCTAAAGCAAGGTTAGGTCGAAGGTGAACGTCGCGCAATCGCGAGGCGAGGGATTCCTGATCATCAACAATGCCCCAGCCTGCATTGAATCGAGTCCCTATAAGGCTGGAAGAAGATCAGCTTGGGCTGTTCGCCCAAGCACCGAAAGAGTAGATTACAAATGCACATTCTGTCAGCAGATGAACCCTATCCAGCTCCCTTCCTTGGGATATGCAGATAGGGCCGTTCAATTCACTCCGTCGAACCAGACAACTCACCGGGACGCCATGGCCTATTCCGTTCAGTCGGCCTTCGATCAATTCTACGAGAGAATCAATCTTACGGGAGATCACCGGGCCACGGCGAACGCCAGAAGAGACTCCATCGTTTCGCTTCTCGAAAATCACTTTGAGATTCTTGAGGCTTTCGGTTCGGGATCAATTCCAAGGTTCACTGCGCTAAAGTCCATGGCAGATCTTGATGTCACGGTAGTTCTCCATTATGGCAAACACATAAAGGATAAGACCCCCACACAAGTACTCCAAGGCGTTCGAGACGCCCTCGGCACTTACCGCAATCAGGTGAGGAAAAATGGCCAAGCAGTGACTCTCTTCTATAAGACTTGGCCGAATGTAGATATCGTGCCGGTCTCGCGGTCTGCAGACGTGAATGGCAACATCACCCACTACAACGTTCCTGACGCGAACACTGGTGCCTGGATCGAATCCAATCCGAAGGAACACGCAAGTGACGTGGATAGTCGTGCTGGCATATGTGGTGCTAATTTCCGGATGATCATCAAGATGATAAAAGCCTGGAACGGGGCCCACAGCAATTATCTCCAAAGTTATCACATTGAAGTTATGGCTCTTAAAACATTTCAAAGTTCATTAAGCGATCTGCCTTGGGATGTCTATTGGGCGTTCAAATCGTTCAAGGAGTTAGTCGCCAATCCTCTCTATCATCGGAGAGGTTATGCGGATGCGTATTTAACCCCCTCTGATCGTTTTGAAGTCAGCAGAAGGTTGACCACCGCCATGGCGACCGCACAAATGGCTTGGTACCTCGGTAATAAAGGCGATACGGCCGAAGCGATCAAGTCTTGGCTACAAGTATTTGGAGGATCTTTCCCCGCGTATGGATAACCCAGCAAAGACATCGACACGAATCGACCCAATTCGCTTGAATCACTTCAAGCCTCTTGAACAATCTGAGGCTGCAGCAAGTTTCATTTTCTATCTTGCTGGTGCGATATCTTTCGCTCCGCTCCTCCTCGATTCAAAAGTCCACCCGCGCATTTTCGCCACACTATTAACGGTATTTGTAATCCTGGTTATCTCGAACTTCCTGATTGGAATGGTCAATCGACTGTATTTCATGCCCCGAGCAGAAGATGCCCGGAGAAAAGAATTTCTATCAAATGCTTACCAATTTGACCTCATTCACGAACGAACTTCGGGTTACTACAACAATAGCGAAACCGATCCTATCCGTAGAATTGGGCTCTCTACCCTAGAGAACCTCTTTTTCTCAAAGAACATCCTACGTCTGATGGCCCCTGCGGCACGCGCGAAGGCCCTCATCTACATGTTGGCCTGGCTTTCATTAGCCATTTGGCGTGAGACACCGCTTGGCTGGCTCCCGGTGGCCGCTCAGGTAATTTTTAGTGAAGAGTTAATTTCTCGATGGCTGCGTCTTGAGTGGGCTAGAAGTAGGGCTGAAATACTCTACGAATCGATGCATAGATTGTTTCAAATCAACCCAGATAAGGACAAACTGGCCGCATACTCCATCGCAACCTTTGTTGACTATGAAGCCGGAAAATCCTTGGGCGGCATCCTTCTATCGAAGAAGATCTTTGACAAGACCAACAAGCATCTCACTTCCGAATGGGAACAAATCAAGACGGGTCTACCTCTCAGTACACAGTAATAGAGGCGCCCTTCTAAGCTTCGACCACTTTCCTAACAATCCCGCTCAACTCGGACCCCACCTGCATTGTCTACCGCTTTCTCTCCTCTCCCTGATTCCTCGGCTTAATTGCGACTCGGTTGGGCAACTGAGCCACCGTTTGGTGTGCGCACTGTCAGAGGTAAGAAGCAATATCATTCAATGACTATCGCTACAATCCGCCTCCGCTTTCGATCAGATACTCCCCCAACTCGCCCAGGTGTTTGTCTGGAATCGTCAAAATGACGTTCGGGTCGGTCTGGGGAATCAATTACTCGAGTACATCAATTTGCTCTATGACTTGGTCCGCCCGGAAGACGCCTCGGATATTGAATGAGATCGGGTTATGGCGGTGTTTTTTGAGGCGTCACAAAGAAAGGCGCTCCCTGCATCCTCTTAATTAGACATGCCAGACTCTCGGCCAGAATGTTCTGCCTACACACAGTTAGCCGCTGATGGCGGGGTCCGAGTTGAGAAGAGGGTTAAGCCTCACGTGATCTAGCCTGAGACCAGAGTTCAGCAATTCCTATGGCCGCCTTGATTTGTTCGGAACTTTGAGATAACTCCTTAGCGGTGATTTTCAGCTTCAGGCTATGACGCCGATAGATGGAGACTGATATGCCCGCATCTTCGAGTTGATGTACCAGTTCTGACGCCTTTTCTTCACCGACTCTAAGTTCAACGAGGCAGTGGCCCGATGTCCGACGCGGATGTAACCAACAGAAGTTGTAGCCTACTGTACCAAGCGCAATGTGGTACTTGTTGTAAGTCACACGCGCCTGCGGAACCATCGCTATGAGTTCATCGACTACCAGTAAGGAGGATGGACCGACACGTTTCTCCCAATAGCGGCGGTCGACCTGTTCTGCTGGCGCATCTTCCTCGTCGTCCGGAGTTTCATAGACATCGAGTACTTTCGTAAAGTGAAGCACGACGTTGTCGCCAAACTGGAATGCGTTCAATTGAAGCGCGATGATGGGGACCGCGCGGTTGAGTAGTCGGATCACATTGAAGAAACGACTCGTAATTTCTTCAGCTACTATGACAGCACGATGCTCAAGTGTAGGATAACGCTGGCGCTCTAAGTCCCAGTATTCAATCGAACGAACTATATGGCTCTCATTTAACACGCCCAGCATGATTTCGATTTCGTATCGTGTATCTGTCTCTGGATCAGACATGAGAAAATCGATTCGACCACCAGACGGTTGGAGACGTTCTCTACGAAAAATCTGTAGTTCTCCAAGACCCAAAAGTGCCGGGTCCTCTGCGATTCGATCTTGGAGCCATCGCTCATCAAGGTTAAGAGATCGTAGTCGACATGGAGTCGCTTTCCGTAGCTCAAGTGCCAATTTTACCTCCCTTGGAGTTTTTGACTGTTAGCGTGGCTTAACAAATGAAGCTAACAGAATTCGCCTGCACCGAGGCGCTGAGCGGAGCCGAGGAAATGAGAAGAAGAGGAAGATTGGAAGACAGTTCAGGCGGTGTCCGAATTGAATAAGGGGTTAGGGCGCTGCATCTTTATATTGTAGATAGTAGGCCAGCATCTCAGCGATGTCAGTACCAGCACCGCCTTTATGGGTTGCTGCTACCTCGTTACATAGCGAGGAAAGCACAGCGTAGAAGGGAAGAGTCTTGATTCCCTTTGCACGAATGAGATCAAGTTCTTCGGGGTGGCGAACCGAGCCGTGGACGAACTCTAAGGACCACTTGAGGCCAGGCCAAGCCTTGTTTCGTGCTGCGATTTTACCAGGTGAGTGGAACTTCTTTGTTATCCAGGCTGATACAGCGGCATCGAGCACTTCGGTAGGCCTAGCCCAGGCAGAGGTTTTGCTCTTCCCGTAATGATTAGCGTGTTCGTCAGTGAGTGGAGAAATGTACGCGATTGGGTTTGTACTTACCTGAACCTCAATATGGCGAGCTTCTAAGCCGGTTGAAGTATGTCGGACTGCGAGCAAATCCATTTCGCTCACTCCGAACCTCACTCCACGGACCGTGAAGTAACCTGCTCGATTGAGCCATTCTTCGACCAGAGATTCGGCGAGCAGGGACATGTTGAAGCCCTAACGAATAAAGCTAACCAGCCCCGTCCGAACTATGGCGCTGAGCGAAGGCAATGCTAGCGGGGTCCGAGTTAAGTGGGTAGTTAAGGAATCTCAAGCAGTTCTCTAGGTCTAAAGAGGCGCTTGTGAGTCAGTTGATTTTGAAGGTTGGGTCAGTCATAGGTTTTACGGTAGCACTTCAGGCAAACGAGACCCGCCTACAGCGGGTTCTTGAAAAAATCCAAATGGTTCTTTTACCGCTAGAAAGTTAAGTACATCACTATTTGGATAGGTAGCTACTAGTAGCTCGAAATTATATAGTAAACAACATAATCAGGAGAGTTGGGATTCATATGGATAATCGCATAGGTGATAGAACTGCGTTCTACCTTTTGGTAGGTAAGTCGGTGTTCGAACTGAACTCCGTTGGAAATTTTCTCAGTGAAGCCACCCAATCTAGTTAAGTGTTCTTTGGCCTTGGCAACCACTTCATCGTACTTTGCAACAGGGACAGTGTAAGTATGGCAAACCCTATTCACTGTTAAGGGTGTGTAACCTTCCCAGTCGCCCTGAAAGCCAATCTCAATGTCATTGATTGTGAAAATCCCACTGTTACCAGGGTCATTTAGATTCATGTATACCGTGGCCATCGTGGGCTTCTGCTGAAGCAGATCCTCCAGGGTTTGACGGCTAGCCCGACCATAGGTCCAACCCCGCCCTTGGGATTCCTGTATAACCCTTCTTACAGTCATCCCCATCGAGATGCCTCGGATGCTGGCCATCATTACATTCATGTCGTAGGGTTTTGATCTAGGTGCTGGAGTTCTTGCCGTCTGGGGTGCCACACATGCCACCTCGAAGACAAAAATTGCTGGAATGACAGTCATTCTAAGCAATTGTAAGTATGTACTCATTTCCCACCCCGCCCATCAAGACCTACGCCACGTCTCCAGGCCTCTTCAGGGTTAACTAGATATAAATTCCAGAGCGGTGCCTCAATTGAAGGATAGGGACAAGCGGTGGATTGGATTTCTTTTTGACCAGGCACCCAAAGCGGAAGTAAACATATAGCTCGTTTAAGCCACCTATTTTCTTCTGGTGGGCGGCCTGAATAATGCTGCCACAGTTGGGCTTTCTCCCAAAGCTTGCCTTGTAGCCATTTACTTATCTGAGCAAAATCTCTTGGTGTTTTCTGAATCGTTCCAGCGTGTGGATACTCTAATTCACTCAATACCTCAGATGGGATTGGTCTCCCCCACATTTCAATCAGGCAATCTACATCTGTAATCCATGCAGACTTAAATTCTGCTTCATGCGAGATCGGATCACCCCATATGATTTTCTCTAAAAGAGCATCTTGGCTCGATTCATCAGGCTTTTCATTAGCCTTTGCTGACGCTTTTTCATTAATAGGAAGAGAGGGAACGACATATCCACCTCTTCCGTCAGAAGCAACACCACGACGCCAAGCTTCATCTGGATTCGATATAAAAATATCCCAAAGAGGAGCTTCATCTTTTGGGTAGGGGCATGGAATATTAAATCCCCTGTAGGGTCGCTTCAAATTAAGCTCAGTATTAAATTTTTCATGACTGAACAAGAAGCATTCCAAATCGATGTTTGGAGCCCAAAGCGGTAATAGAAGATGGGCTCTAGTGAGTCTAAGCTTCTCTTTACTAGAAGATAGAAGACTAAATCGTCCAGTATTGCCATGCTTTTTAATGGATTCCAAATCGTTTAACGTCAACTCCCACAGCTTTGATCGAAGCCAAGTGCTGCTACGCTCAAATTTTGGGCCATTAAGGTAGAATGTGTGTGATTCTTCAAATTCCATCTCGTTGGCGATTTCTGCAGGTAGTGAGTCGCCCCAAATATTAATTAGGTTGGCAATATCCGCCTTTCTTGCGTAGTGGACAGCTTGAAAAGAATCGCGGTTAAATTGTTCCTGCTCAGCCTGAATGCGGACCTTTTTAGCTGCATCCACTTTGTATGTAATATAAATTATTGATATGGTGCATAATATACCAATTAAAATAACAATTAATCTTTTTTTGTTCATTTTTCCCCCACAATATTTACTTTAATTGCCTTACATCATTCATTTATTTCTATTTTAAAGAACCGAGGTTGGTTTGCTGTTCTGTAATTAGCCTTGCACGAGATTGTGCTTCCCGAATCTGCTCTTGGGTCATCTTGGCTCCAAGGTCATCCCGCGCCTTGCCTGACAGCTCATGGCCATTTGCAGCGGCGAGGTTGAACCACACATGGGCTTCAACCAAATCCAGAGGAACGACCTTTCCCTCTCGGTAGGCCAGTCCGAGTAAAACCTGTGCATCAACCCATCCTCCCGCTGCAGCTTTCCTCACCCAGGCCAATCCCGTCTCAGTGTTCAAAGGAACACCCCGGCCATTCAGGTAAAGTTGCCCTAGGTAGTACTGGGCATCGTTTCGGCCCTGCTCCGCAGCCTTGAGATACCATGCCGCTGATGCCTTTGAGTCTTCAGGAAGGAACTTACCTTCTGAATACATGACACCCAGAAAGGTCTGTGCCACGGCGAGTCCCTGCTCCGCCGCCAATCTCACCCAGTTGGCTGAAGCCTGATAATCCTGAGGGACCCCTTGTCCAAGACCGTAGCGGATCCCGAGGTTGTACTGGCCCATGGCATCGCCCTGTTCGACTGCTTTCCGAAACAAGGAAACGGCGATCTTGTAATCCTTGGTAACGCCTTGGCCATTCACATAGAGAATGCCCAAATTATTTTGAGCGCTTACATATCCTTGATTTGCAGACTTACTGAGCCAAACGACTGCGGCCTGAAAATCTTGCTGAACACCAATACCATTCTGGTACATGTTCCCCAAGCTGAATTGGGCCATGGCATTCCCTTGCTCTGCGGCTCTTAAATACCACTTCACCGCTTCATTGAAATCTTGGGCTACACCATCACCTATGCGGTAGGCGAAACCAAGCATTACTTGAGCCCTCACATAACCCTGCTCGGCGGCCTTCCGATACCATCTGACGGCCTCGGTGGTGTCCTTCATCACTCCCCGGCCCAGGGCATAACACGCACCAAGGTCGCCTTGAGCTTCCGGGTTCCCCTGATTTGCGGCCTTCTGATACCACTTCACCGCCTGTGCTTCATCCTTCGGGACACCCTGGCCACGCCCGTACGCTAAGCCAAGTTGCGTCTGGGCAGTTGCGTCACCTGATTCAGCCTTGGACCGCAGTCCTGCTATGTCCAATTCAACTGAACCCTGCTTTGACCCAATCGGCACTGGGCTCTTAATCACCGTGGCTTGTCCCACTAGAGGCAGGGCCATCAGTAGATTCATTGTGAGAAGGCGCATGATGCTGCCTTTCAATGTGGATGCCGGGATCAGGTTAGGCTGGTCAGCCTCATCCTCTGGCTTACAAATCTACAGGTAATGGCGGTGTGGGCGTAGTAAGACTATCCTTAATGGCATCGCGCAGAAGGCAATGAACTGATTCTTTGAGAGTCATGATTTTCTCTCGCAACATTCGGGTACCCATAGCTGCCGCGATCAGTTCGATGGGGCAGGCCTGCTCTCGTCCAGCTTGAAAAGATATAAAAATGAGACTGGCATAGCAGACGCACCAAGGCCACGATTTTTTCAGGTGAAGGACACCAACAATCATGGAGGGCATTATGGGCGACAAGGGTGGCAAGAAGGACAAAGAGAAGAGCCAGAAACAGAAAACCGGGAAGCAGATAGAGAAAGCAAAAAGCAAGCAGGAGAAGGATCCAAAGAAAAAGATCTGATATCGAAGCCTCTCGACTGAGTGTGTTCTTGAACAGCGATAAGTGCTCGCCAGCCGATCAGGCTGCGGCAGTTCCGGTATCCAGGAGAATCAGCAGCAGTTGCTATTGAACCTCTATCGCCCTCAGGCCCTTGCCGGGCTTAAAGCGGATGCTCTTGCCCTTGGGGATCGGAACGGTGGCACCCGTCTTAATATTCCGCCCGGATCCCCTCTTCCGGGTTCGTGGCTCGAAGACGCCAAACCCTCTGATCTCGATACGATGACCATCGAGCAGGGCCTGCTTCATCTGATCGGTGAGTATGTCCACTACCTGGAGGGCGGTGGTCCTAGAGCAGGGATGCACCTTCATCAGGGCATTGGCGATGTCGATCTTGATCATCGGTGACCTCGGACTGGTGGGATGAATCAGGATACTAGGATTGCCACCGCCCGAACGGGGCAACCATCGGCCTCTCTCCTGTTGCTAGGTCAATCCCTGGATCCGTGAAAGTTTCGGAGAACTGGGTTGTTGGGCTTCGTAGCGGTGCAGTTCGATCAACCTCGTCTGGGGATCGAATCCAGAGCGCTGCAACCATGATCGAGGCCTAACGTATGAACTGACCGCCCCGCCTGAACCGAGGTGCTGAACGGAGCCAAGGAAGCGAGAAGAAGAGAAAGATCGGGAATCAGTGCGGGCGGGGTCCGAGTTGAGCGGAGAGTTAGGTCTTCGGGAAGCGTAATGAGTGCCTGACGACAATTACACGTGCCCACTGGCGACAACTACAACTCCCCACGCAAACAACGACGGCCTGGTCCATCAGGAATGGCTACGAGCCGATGGGTTCAGGTGATTGAATTGCACTACCCCCCAAAGTAGGGAGGGGTCCCAAATACCTGAGTTCATTCTGCAATTGGAACTCTGGACACCAAGTCTGGTCGATTCCTTGAAGATTTGAGAAGGCGAGATCTGATGTGCTGAAGACAAGCTGAAGCGGCTGATTCTGGCTGGAAGATAAATTGTAAAATTTATGGACGTAGGCCTTGAAATCATCTGGGCTCAATTCGTGTTGTTTTGGGGCATCCAGAACAAGAAATCCTGGATGCTGACCGCCCTGCTTGATCGAAGTTTCAATAAGCGCAGCATGGTAGGCCAGAATTAATCGAGTCCGAGTACTACCGCTGTAGTGAGATCGGGATGTAAAGGTAATCCCATCCAATAGAAGATTCAGGTCTTCATCAAACTCGATTCTCCCTGGGAGATTTTTGGTTCGAAGAATCTGGAGCCACTCTTGGAAGGTTTCAGTGAGCGAATGTTGAACATCAAGAAGATGACCCTTGTCCCTTGGCCCCTTAGAGGTTGGTCGCAGTTCTGCAACACGATCCGAGGCCCGCTCACTTTTGTCCAGCAGTGCATGAAGTTGATCCTTTTCTCGCCGGATCCTATCAACTCGGTCCAATCGGACACAGGTCTCGGATAGCTCCCGGCTCATTGATTCTATTAAGTCAGGGATACCCTCGCCTTCGGTCCCAGCAAGGACATTCAACTTCCTTACTTTAGCCTCTTGGAATGCTGAATCCTGTGTGTGAAACTCTGCTCGAAAGAAACCAAGCTCATCCGCTAGGCTTCCAGAAGTAAACTCGAAATCCTTCAACTGGTCTTTCAAGTAGAGAAGGCGTTTCCCATATGATTCTTCAGGGTTCCTGAAGAATTGGCAATTCTGACTTCCGCATAATGACCGGAATGCGTTTGCTGCGACCTCGTTATCCTCCAAGGCAGTGAGTTCCGTAGAAAGTTCATCACGGGCTGAAGATATTTGTTCCAATCGGCGCTGGTAATTTGAAATCTTGAATTGCAGACCTTCTTTCTTAGATGAAATCGATTGAAGATTCGCGTCGATTGCTGATGTCGCCTGTGAAATTACATTTGATGCTGAATGCAGATTTGTAAGTTGTTGCTGTAAGAACACCTTTCGTTCCTCCAGCCATTCAGCAGCTTGGAGATTCCCGTCTTCACCAATTTCCCGAGTCAAGGCCGCAATAGTCAGTCGCTTGATAGTGATCAATTCCAATAGGGATTCTGCCTCTGCCTTCGCCGCGTTGAATGCTTTCTTATCGATTGGTTGATTTAGCGGAGGCAAGCCCGTGACCCAACGAACCATTTCCTTATGCTGATCCTTTAGGAAATTATGTGTCTCCATAGGCGCATAGGGCTGGGTCCAGCCGGTGTCCTGATCAACGAGAAAGAGTGGGCCAATTAGGCTCATATAAGGCTTGGAAGTCTCACCCCGTTTATCCGTGAAGACTCTTAGGGAAAGTCCAAGCAATGGTAATAGCCAGGCTGAATAGGACCCTTCATCCTGGAACTCCATGAACTTTCCAGACGAGTCCGTGACGCGGACATCGAATCCGTCGAACAAGACCCTTTCGACGGTGTACTCCTGAATTCCATCTCGGAGAGTAACTTTGATTGACCGGCATTTTGTCCGAAGGAGGGGCGGAAGTTCTACGGGGTAGCCAAGTGCAAATTCCATGGCTCGTAGAATCGGCGTTTTCCCAGCCCCATTGGCGCCAAAAAGCAGGGTGGTCACTCGTCCAAAGAATTGCTCTTTAGTTCCCCACCCTTCCGACCCACGGGGAACTACCTGCATGCTATGAAGTCGCAAGGTCATAGGAGATCCATTCCTCCCTGCAATGCAGCGGTCGCCGAGTGATCCAATCCACGCGCCAGTAATCCAATTTCATCAGACCTATTCCGCAGGCTGCGAAGGAACGAAGTTCCAGCATTTGTCGCCCGGATCTGTCTGGTCGGGACTTCAAGAACTTCTATCAGGCCAGTTTGTTCAAGGAAGAGAATTGCCTCTGCACAATGCTTCCGAAAAATGACAGACCAGGCAATCCGCCTCCCAGAGATACGAAGAGTCTGATATTGACGGAGCAATGTTGCGATGGTCCAACGCGTCAATTCTGTCGTTGCAAGATCATTGGTGGACCTCCTAGCAATGGTTAAAATTGTCAGCCCGAGCAGAGGAATCTGAAAAATCGATTCCCCCGTTGGACCTGAAGCATTGAGGATTAGATTGGTGTCTACACGAAGGGTGAAGGTTTCTTTGACCGCCATTTCCTCGATTTCATCCAGTGGATTCATGAGGAGGCCCCGGTAACAAGAGTAAGAACTAAGCCCATCACATGTGAACTAGTCAATTTCTCTGAAGCGGTTATCTTGGTTTCGTATTTATTCGTAATTGCCTTAATTTCATCAACCAACCTGTCCAGTCCGAAGCCCTCTGATTGATGGAGAACAAGGAGATTGCGGCATTCCTTGGTCAAAGGCACTAGATCTAATGGATCAAGGAAATACTGTTGCCGCAAATACCATTCGTCCCACAGAGCCTTGCATTCACAACACTTTTTTACAATATCTTCACCGAACCCATGTTCCCTGCAATACCTTTGCAGCCTGGATAGGGTTACGACTGAATCCCGACCACCAGTTCTTAATTCACGATATCCGGCCGACGACAGGCTTAAAAGGTTCAGTACATCATGAATCATGATTCCTTTGGTATGCCGCAATTCTTCGATGTTCATTGGGACCATGGCCAAGACACTGTGGGACTTTTTTCGAACCATTGACACGAGGTCCGCGACAATTTTTCTCGACTCTGAGACTCTAAGGTCCACCTCTGACAGTTCGAGGACTTTCCTTGCCAATTCCAAACTGGCAAGGTCCATGTCTTTTTCGGTGCCGATGGCATCCTTGAATTCCAACCTGAGGATGAAGTCGAAAAGTACATTGATTGTAATTTCTGGTTTTGATTTGGCAAAGTGCTCCTGAATCTTCGCCATTTGTTTCAGACTACTTGAGTCAAGCTTTTCAAAGGACCCCGCCACCACCGCCGCATCCCGTAACGCTTGGAAATCTCGATCAATTCCTGCATCTGTCACAAATACAAAGGCCTCGCAACGCTTGCCAAACTTATTAATGTGGTCGTACATCTTCAAAAAGATCGATCCATCTCCAGTTTTATCATCAGACTTGGATCCCCCTGGATCCTTTGCTTTTTTTGGTCGAGAACGGATCCCAAAGAAAGCGTTGATCTTCCATTGACCATCGGCCTTCGCCCGAGTCTTGACTTGATGGAAACGGTAATTAGCGTCAACCGGAGTTTCTATCGCGTAGTCGTCATGCCACTCGCAATATAAGCAGACGGCTTTCGAATCATCGAGTAGCTGGAGGCCATCAAAAGCAGCTTGATGGTACTGAAATTCGTACTTGGCGCCCGTCCTTGCACCAGCCTGCTCCCTTGGCAGCACCTCAAAAATCTGACTGTCGGGGCGGGTCGATACTTTAGCCTCCCCATGAGGGTTGTCCTGAAATCCTTGGGGTACCGGAACCAACCGAGGAGCCTCTTCCGTCTTCGTGCCGATTATGGGCAACTGAGGTCGACTCGCTTGAATGACGCCTTCGGTCACCGCCTTCATGGGCGAAGGCGATTTCGGTCGGGATTCTGACCTCTTTCCTTTTGGCATTTGCGAAAGCATAGCAACAAGATATAGTGACCATCAATATTTTCTCGACTTGATAGGGGACACTTCTCCTTGAAAGCCCGTTGAAAACGGAAACGGAAAACAAGCAGTTCGGCCTGCTTGGTGGATGAAATCAGGCCATCCCCTCCGATGGCCACCTTATCTCTGAGGGAGGGAATCAATAGAACCTTGGATATCCCAATCCCAACCTGCTGAAAAATTGAAGCTTCCAAAGTGATCCCAGGACATTTACAGGGAACCGAAAACGGAGAGAACTATGCCAAACATTGCCTCGGTCATTAAGGATGAGATTCTCCGGATCGCCCGAAAGCAGACCCGGAAAGAGATTGAGGGCCTCAAAAAGGCCTCAGCGCAGCACCGCTCTGGAGTAGCTGATCTGAAGCGTCGAGTGGCAGATCTGGAAAAACAGCAAACAAGGATAGTGAAAAAGAGTGGCGGGAAGCGTGTATCGCCATCAGAGGATGCGGAGACCAAGCATCTCCGATTCAGTGCGAGGCGCTTAGCCGTGCACAGAGCAAAACTTGGGCTGTCCGCTGCTGAAATGGGAATTCTTGTTGGTGTGTCTGCACAGACCATCTACAACTGGGAATCCGAAAGATCTCGGCCACGCCAGCAGCAACTGGTCGCCATTGCTTCCTTGAGGAGGCTCGGGAAAAGAGAAATCAAGGCGAAACTCTCCGGCACGGCCGAATAGCCGAGTTCAATCCATCCATTACAAAATTTCGGGCTCTTGTTCATGTATCTGGCACAGGGTTTTGTACCACCCAGAGCGTGTAACCAAAGCCCCGGGCCTTCCACAGGCTTCGCAAACAGATAGGGATTGCGCTTCTACTTCCCGGAGAAGAAGCTCCGCCTCCTCATTCCCGTTTTCCACATAGCATCGCAGGCCGCCATCCGATTCCTTCACCTGAACAAATCGTAAGGGTGCCCTCCCTTCCACCACATGCAGGCGTGCGATGGGCTCCAGCCTCATGCTTAAGATCCACATCAGTTCAAACCAGCCTTCACCCGCCGACATCGAGATGACTGATTCCGAACAAAAAATGAGCGGAAATTCATCCCGAAATGGCGCCCAGTTGATTGCCACCATGGCCATTGAATAACCTCCGTTCGAAGTTTCCCTTTCGTTGGTGCCAAATGGACTTGTTGAACCAAGAATTCAGGTAGTCTCCAGCCTGTTGTCACCACGCGGTGCCGATGAACCCTGGGCCAACGCGAACCTGGAAAGGGATTGTGCACAGAATGCTGCTACGAATTGGACCCTCTCGGGCAGCGAAATCCAGTCCGACGAGAAATTCGTGGCGTGCATTTCAAACAGGATTCTGTCTGTGTTGTCGAAGATCCACTGCAGACCAATCGCCAGCCTCGGATCCCACTCTGGGCCATCGAGAAACAAGTACATCAATTGGTCCCTGTACCAAAGGAAGGACCACGTGATTTCCTCCTTCGGATAGGTGCGAATACGGGCTCCATTGGAGATGGATTCCCACACCGAAATGCAATTCCAGAATTGCTCCTGGTCGGCCAACCAATCAATCACCTCTTCGGTCTTCACTGGTCATCCTCCTGTGACGCAGAGAAATCAAAGGAAACGGTGATGTCCCGATCCCAACCTTCCGAAGATCGGAAGCTGTGCCAAGTCTCGTGGCCGATAATTAAGTGGTCGGCCAAGGGCACTCCCAAGCACTCGCCAATCGACCTCAACCGGACAGTGAGTGCCAAATCTTCGCGAGAAGGAGTGGGGTCTCCGGAAGGGTGGTTATGCCACGCAATGGCTGTCGTGGCCCCAAAGAGCAACGCTTCGCGGAAAAACTCCCTGGGACTGATGAGAGTCGCCGTGGATGTCCCCTGGCTGAGCAGGTGGTCGGCAATTACCCGGCCTTTGGCGTCAAGGCACAGAATTCCGAACCTCTCCGCCAGCAGTCCAACGGCCTTTGGCACGAGGTAAGCAGCAGCCAAACGGGGACTGGTAAGATGGGCGTGGACCAGGCGAGATGATCGTCTCTCGATTTCGTGGAGGACCATTAAGCGAGCGCTATCAACACTTGATATCCCAAGTGCGAGAAGCTCCACTGGTCCCATGCTGATCAATCGCTGAAGGGAGTGCCCTGAGAGCAATTCGCGCGGACTCGGACTTTCAATTGAAAGAAGTGTAGATAGGATCTGTTCGTCGCTCAGGCTTTCCGGACCATAGAGGGCCACGGCCTCGGACGCACTCAGCGATTCGATGGTTTTGTGGGTCTCGGGGTTCATGCTCTCCTCCTGTTGCCAACTGGGGCACACCGAGGCCGAGAGCCAAGCTCCCCAGGAGCAGCGGTGCATCCTGGGAGGGACCCACTCGGTGGGAGACCCAGGAAGCAGAGCCGTGCACGACGCAGAGGACCGCTAGGTTCGTGGCGCGCCAGGCGAAGGCCGTGCCCAGTTGGAGACGGGAGGTGTCGTGTATCGTGTCCTCAGAAGGGAAGAAGGGCTCCAGCGGCAATCGGTAGGCATGACCCGGAGCCCCGCAACCTCGGGAAACCGCCCACACAGACGTATTGAAGAACCACATGAGGTCCAACCCACCTGGCGTGGCGATACATGGAGTCGGCGATCTCTTCGACCTGGGCCTCAGAGTTGGCGAACCCCAACCGACGAATCACCCTTTGCATATTGGACCGTTCCGGATTTGTCCAGGGGCCATTTATCCTGCACAAGGAGGACTTGACCTCCACAAGAATGAACAAGGGTTTCTCTTCGTATTCCGGGGTCCGGGTGATCCAGGTGTCATCAACCATTGGACGCCCGTTCAGCACTTCCCGGCTATTAGGGAACCTCACACCCATGAGATCGGCGTCAGTGCGAGCGGCGATCTCTACTCCCTCGGAATTGGTGTACGAAATGGTGCTATCGATATGGACGATGAAATTATGAATGGACATGAATCCATTCAGTCTGAAATACCACTCCGAAACGGCCTCGGACCTTCTACCTTTGGCCCTTCCCCGAATATCCTCTTCTGTTGGTGGCTGAGTGGCGCGCTTGCCCTGGTTACCTGAGTTGTTCCTTGTTGAGGGGGGCATGATTGGTCTCCAGGTGCGTCAGAATGTTCCGCGATCAGAAGACCTTCTTTGCCCCTGCCAACCCCTCGCCTGCATGCTTCGCGATGATGTCTTGGATTTCGCCTGCCTCGTAGGCGATGTCGGAGCACCAGACTCCGAACCCTCCCTTCGAATTCACAGCCTGGATCCAGGCCTCCAAGGCTGCGTGCTTGGCCTTGGTCAGGTCGCTCTTCTCGCCCTTGATCTCCAGGATCAGGGTTCGCCCATTCGACAGCCGGATTAGGAAATCCGGGAGGTAACGGCGCTTTGCACCATTCCAGAGGTAATGGACCTGGAAGCCCAGGTGATCATTCTTGGCATAGGCGGAGACCAGCGGACTGGCCTCAAGAACATTCGCCGTGTGGGCCTCCCAGGCGCTGTCGGCCACCAGGTGGCTGATCTGACTGCGTTGGGTGGGTTGGCAGAGCTTAGTGGTGTACCAGGTCCGCATGTAGCGGGTGGAGCCTATCGGGCTCTCCGGATCGAACACGGGTTCGATGCGCTCTTGATTCTGCTGGTGGATGAAGCGCATCAGGTGCTGAACGATGCGGTCCATGCATAGGGCGAAGAGGATCCGACGTCGGAGCGGGTCCTGGTGGAACAGGGAGGGGATGACGATCTTCCCGCTGTCGAGGAACTGCTCCACGAGCTTGATGAGTTGGACCACCAGGTATTCACGGCTGCCCTTCCATCCATGCTGAAGTTCGTCGAAAGCCTTCCGTGCCGCCTGAAAGATCAACCTCTGCTGTCTGAATGACTCCGGAAGCCGCTCCAGATCGATCTGCTGGATCTTGGCCCAATCCGCAACACCCCCGACGGCTGGTGCGAGATCGGCGGTCAAAGGAACCGTGGCCGGATCGATGGTCAAGGGTTCGACCTTGCTCCAATCCAGGTGCAGGTGCGGACGGACCACCGTGTCCACGCGTAGAACATTGGGCCAACGAATCTCGAACTGGCTCCGGTCCACCAAGGATTCGATCTGGGTGCTGGCCTTGGGTGGGGGGGGTGCATCGCCTCCCTCTCCGGCATCCTGGAAGATGGAGAGCGGCACACCGAAAACATTCACGAACTCGGGGGCGAACAACTGCCGGGTGATGCCATCGTCTCCGACAACCTCTTCGGTCTCATAGCCAACCCGACGGAGGCCTCTGCCGATGACCTGCTCACAGAGAAGTTGGCTCGTAAAGGCCCGGAGGCCCAGGATGTGAGTGACGTTCTTGGCATCCCAGCCTTCTGAGAGCATGGCCACAGAGATCACGTTCTGGAGATCCTGGCCTGCCTGCCCACGCTTGCCGACGGTATCGACGATCTCGCGCAGCAGTTCTTCCTTTTTCATCTCGCCCAGGCGGTCCTTGCGGTCCTGTGGAATGGAGGCTGAATCAAGGATCGCCTGGAGCCGGGCCCCATAGTCCTTGTCCACGGTAATGGATTCCCCTACCTCGGCCTTCTCCAGCACCTTGCTGTTCACTTGAAGGGTCCGGTTCGGAGCGTGCAGTTCCGGCCAATGAGCATCGCCACGGTTGAAATAGGCCTCGATGCGGGCAGCGGTTTCGATGCGGTTGCAGACCGTGAGCATGACCGGGGGGCTGACGTGCCCGGAGGCTTTCCAGTCATCCAGGGCGACCTTCCAATCCGCCCCAAGGAGGGTGTAGGCGTGCTGGACCAGTTGCGGCAGGGCCTCGTGAGGCTGGGCGCCTCGACGGTTGAGGTCCTCTGCTACTTCGGGCTCCCGGTAGAGGTGGTAGAGCTTTGGTTTCAGGGTCGCCGCGTTGGGCACGGCGCCATCCCGCACCACCACGCGTGGGGTCTTCACCAGCCCGGCCTCGATGGCGTCGTTCAGGCCGAAGTCCGACATGATCCAGTCGAACAGGCCCTGTTCTGTGTTGGTCTTTCCTGTAGGTGCAAATGGGGTGGCCGAGAGGTCAAAGCAGCGGCGGATACGCAACTGCTTGTGGATACGATCCAGCCCCTCGATCCAGCGGGTGGCCTCTTCCAGGTCGATGCCCTGTTCGTCTGCCTGCTTCTTGCTGATCTTGACGTCCGCCGGAATGCGGTAGGCATGGTGGGCCTCGTCGTTCAGGACCACGATGTCCTTGCTGGCGGCCAGTTTTCCGAGCACCCGCTTGACGTAAGCCTTGTCGCTCTCGGTCCCCTTCTTCACCACAGAACGTTCTGCGGCCTTCAGGGGCATCAAGGTGTGCCAATTCTCCACCAGGATGTCGACCTGGTTCAGTTTCCGGCGGGAGGGTTCGTCTGGGCAGAGACCCATGGCGTCGTATTCATTCTTTTCCTCACCGGGGTAGAGCACCTTGAGCCGGTCTTTCACGGTCAAGCCTGGGGCCACCACGAAGACCGTCTTGCTGAACCGATGGGTCTCCTTGGGGTAGGTCAGGGCGTTCAGCACCTGCCAGGTGACGATCATGGCCATCACGGTGGTTTTGCCACTTCCCGTGGCCATCTTGCAGCAGAGGCGCTCCCATTCGCCCCCATCCCCTGGGACATTGATGCCCTGCTTGTACTCCGCAGGCGCCTCGGTCCACCAGATGAGTGTTTCGATGGCCTCGATCTGGCAGAAGTAGAAGGGGTGTTGCCGGGGAGAAGGGTCGTTCCAGTGCTCCAACAAGCGGCGAGTTACCGTTGTCACGCCGGGGTAGTCCTGGGCTCTCCAGGCATCCACTCGGGTGCGGATGCGGTTGACCAGGTCCAGGGGTTCCGTGCGCCGCGTGTTGCTGCGCGTGTCGAAGATCTCGTAGCCCGCTGGGCGACGGCCCTGATTCAGCGTGAGAGATCCACCGACCCCTTGCACCCAATACCGGGTGGGGGATTCAAAGGGAGAGTTGATGATCAGAGACTTGGGGCCAGCCATGGTCGTCCCCTAGTCCAGGGCCAGGATCTTGAGCGACTCGATTCCACGGTCATCCACGATCTTGACGGCGACCTGGCGGTTGTCTCCGGCCTCGAAGGGCAGGCTCACCGTGCCGTGGAAATGTTCCAGGAGGTTGTCGTCCAGTTCTGCTCGAATATCCCGACGGAGCTTGTTCCAACCATCTTTGTCACCCGCCATGGGGAAGAAGACCTGCCGGGGATAGAGGCTGCGATTGTCGTAGTCGGTGTCCAACAGCCAGGCGGCGATCTTGCCCTTGCCACCACTTATCAATTCGCCCTTCAGGGAATCGAAGTAGTCGAAGCCGTGGACCTCGATCTGGAAGCGGCCGTCAGCCAGTTTGCGCAGTTCCACGTCTGGTTGTCCCATGAGCCAGAAGCTCTGGGCGTTCCGGGCCTTCTTCAGATCCTCCGTGAGGAGGTCCGAATTCATCAGCACTTTCAGGAGATTTACACCTGCCCAATTCGTCTCATCGATGTCCTTGGCCGCCTCTGGATCGAAGGTGAAGGCGCAGAAGACGATGTAGCGGGCCGAGGGGCGCACCTTTTCAGCCTCGTTCAGTGCATGGGCCACCTGTTTCTGTTCCAGGGCCGCATGTTCGGGTCCGAACGACACCAGCACACGCTCTCCAGTTTCTGCTAGCGTCCCGAGGGCGTGAACATGCTTCAGCCCCGGCAACGGCTCCAGACTGGCGAACTTCATCATCTGGCCACCCTTGCCACGAATGCCGGTGCGTAGGAGTTCGTCCAGCCAATCCTGGGCGCGGGCACTGTGGCCGGAACGGGCAATGGTCTGGTCCGCTTCCTGGGGCATGGCCTCCTCGTTGAGGCTTATCACGGTGGGAGAAGGAACAGCCTCCACCGTGAAGGGCCCGGTGCCTGACGACAATTAGCCGTCCCCACTGACGACAACTACAACTCCCCACGGGGAGTAGCGCCAGGGAGGCAACGGGGGCACGGTCAGCCTGCGTCTGCACGCAGGGTGGGCGGTGCCATGGGAC
>Ga0316218_1002095_pt1 | contig 19452 bp, 15 predicted proteins | sample TBH18003metaG_FD_203634 | JGI IMG/M metagenome (GOLD analysis project Ga0316218, IMG submission 203634) | Freshwater microbial communities from Trout Bog Lake, Wisconsin, USA - TBH18003 | ecosystem: Environmental > Aquatic > Freshwater > Lake > Hypolimnion/Profundal zone | place: USA: Wisconsin...
CGCTAAACACAAGCTCACAGCCCAGGGATGGAACGCTTTTGACTGATCAATTTCCTGTTTAAAACATCGGGAATGAAAAAATAGGATGATTTAGGTACTGATCAATTATTTTTTTGTATTTTTATACACAAATATCTACGAATGAAGTTTTGGAAATTAACTGCGCTTACTACGCTCGTGTTCTCTGCTTTTATAGTGATCATGTTATATACCGCCTGTGAAAGGAACCCATGTGACAATGTGACCTGCTTCAACGGCGGCTCCTGTAACTCGGGTGAGTGCCGCTGCCCCACGGGCTATGAAGGCACCCAATGCCAGACATTGTCTGTATCCAGGTTCCTGGGTAAGTATGGTGGTTTTACATCGTGTGGCTATAATGCGCAGCCGGTTGGCGCACAGGTGACAGATACTGCTGTGATCACAGCAGATCCTAACAACATTAATTTTGTGTACATAGCGTTTAAAAATATAGCACCCAATGTATTACATGGCTTTGTGAGCAATACTGTGAGTACTTATTCTATTATAGTACCCATTGATAGCTCTTACAATTCTACGTTGAAATTTACAGTAACGCTGCAAGACGATAAGACGTTATCTATTGTGGAGTATGCCAACTACTACCATACCACAGGAGATACAACGGCAGTTTGCACTTTCTACGGCACAAAAGATTAACATTCACCATTCTCTTCTTCAAAAGCCCCTGTGGGGGTTATTGCTATGTCTATAAAAGTATCAGCGCTCACCAAGATATATGATACGCAGAAAGCGGTTGACAACATTTCATTTGAGTTAAAGAAAGGGGAGATAGTAGGCTTCCTGGGGCCTAATGGTGCGGGCAAATCCACCACCATGAAGATCATTACCGGCTACCTGCCTCCCACATCGGGTACGGCCACGGTTTGTGGCTTTGATGTGCTGGATCAGCCCATGGAGGTGCGTAAAAGAGTAGGGTATCTGCCCGAGGCCAATCCCCTGTATTTCGAGATGTATGTGCGGGAGTATATGGAGTTTACTGCCGGCATACATGGCCTGGGCAAGAACGCTAAAAAGCGCATAGAGGACATGGTAGACATGACCGGCCTGGGCAAGGAAGCACATAAGAAAATAGGGGCTTTATCGAAAGGGTATAAACAGCGTGTGGGGCTGGCGCAGGCCATGCTGCACGACCCGGAAGTGCTGGTGCTGGATGAACCCACATCGGGACTGGACCCTAACCAGATCGTAGAGATACGTCACCTCATTAAAAATCTGGGCGGCTCTAAAACAGTACTGCTCTCCACGCACATCATGCAGGAAGTGCAGGCCATGTGCAATAGGGTCATCATCATCAACAACGGGCAGATAGTAGCCGATGACTCTATTGAGCACCTGCGGCAGGCAAGCGCCAACCACGATATACTTATAGTAACATTTGAGAACGCAATAGACAACGCACTATTAAATGAACTGAAGAACGCGCAACGCTATGAACATACAGGCGATAACAAATGGGAACTGGTCACCACAGACCCTGAGGCATTGAGAAAGGAAGTGATGCAGTGGTCATTGACACACAACATCAACATCAGCTCCTTGCAGGCACAGTCGCACTCGCTGGAAGATGTGTTCAGGAAGTTGACGAAGAAATAAAAAATACTGTGTCGGTTTTTTAGAACGTTGCATCCACAGTAGTTACCGTACCTGAAAGTGAATCAGTAACGCTGTAATGAAGTGTCATATAATCAGCTGCCCTTGGGTCGCTGCCTGTAATATGTAATACGCCTTGTACGGTCTTTCCTTCCAGTTCCTGTGCAGGTATGATCAGGCTGTCTGACCCGGATACATAACCATTCACAAATTGCTTAAATGAATTATTGAAATTTGAGTAAGAGGTCTATCTAAATTTTAAACAAAAATATCAATACTTTTCAGTTAATAAATTATTATTCCTTCCTTCTCAATTTTTTAAAGTTTTACCGAAAAAATATTTATTTTATTTTTGGAAAATTGGCAAAATCGAAATTATTTTTGTGCTGTAATGCGCATTGCCGGGATGTCTACCCTGCAAGTAGACGATTAACTGACTCTAACTTTTTAACCAGAAAAACATGAAAAAAAAAATAGCTATCTTCGGAGTTATCGCATTTTCTTCTGTTTTATTAATTAACTGCAAGAAAAGCGAAGTAAAACAAACAAACACGCCAATTTCTACCACGCACAAAATTGCGAAACGCATTTCTCCCGGAACAAGCAATGCGAATAATCCTTACGATTATATAGGAGCACAACATGATGCCGAATTGGACTATTTTGTGAACAGTACAAATATGTCGAACTCGAATTATTGTTCCAATTGGCTTTCTTATAATAGTCAATTTTTCAACGCTAGTAGCATCGACACTACTGGATTGAATAGCATGTTGCAAGCTCCTCAATTTACAGCAATAACTGGTAATATTCCTAGTGCAGCTCCCCGCTCTGTGGCAGCAATTGCTCAGTCTTTACGAAGTAATGGATATATTACAAGTCAATCTGCCACTTATTTGAATGAGATTTATGGCGCATTGGATACTAATGTGTTGAAAAGCAGAAATCTTGATTCTGCTGTTGGTGTAATTTGTAACAATGTTATGGCGATTGAGAGCGAAATACAGCAAAATATAACTGACACAACTCAATTGAAAATGTTATTATCAGCGGCTTCAGTAGCACGATTCAGTTTATCCTATTGGGCAAACCAAGCAGCAGATCCTAACAATCCTTGGGGAGTACCATCTTCTTCCGCTCTGGTAGTAGAAGCGGCTGGGGCAGATTTAGGTACTGCAGCAGCAGCAAGCGTAGGATGGGGTGTTGCGGTAGCTGTTTTTACTGGTCCTGCCGTAGGTGCAACTTGGGGAGCAACAGTACTTGCCGCAGGTGTTGGTGGTAGTGTTGGGTACTGTGTTTCCAAATTATGGCAGTGGGCATTTAATTAATAAAATAAATTCTCATGCTACTTAACATCAGAAAATTAACGCTATTGCAGTGGATAATATTATTTTGTTGGCTTATTTTAGGTACAGCAATAGGTTCTGCGTTGTTCTATCTTTTAGTGCATAAAATATATGTATTTCCTTTTTTTCTTGGTAATATAGTTGCTACTATAATGATGCTTAGAATAAAAAGAAGTAAATAAACTAGCATGGCAAATTAATCTTCGCCGACTATCCATAAATATGGGTAGTCGGCTTTTTACTTTAAAGAAAGAAGTGAGAAACCCATTGGTAAAGATTACTTTTATTTGCACAAACCGATCCTGATGAAGAAGTTACTGGCCGTACTGGCTTTCCCTGTATTACTGAATGCGTGTAAGAACAACACTCCTCCTACCACTGCTACCAACGATCAGGACAATAAACAACTGGCCGCTATGCTCGATAGTTACTGGCAGGAGCGGATGCAACTGTTCCCGGTGGAGGCAACCTCTAATGGCGACAACCGCTATAACGATAAGCTCACTATTACCATCGCTGAAAGCTTCAGGGATAGTCTGGGTAGGTTTTATAAGAAGTACCTGGACGAAGTGAGCAAGGTGGACAGCACTACACTGGATAAGAACGACCTGGTAAGCTTCCGCCTGTTCAAATACGAGATGCAGATGGGCATAGAGGGGTTGAAGTACCCCACGCACTACATGCCAATATCGCAGTTTTGGTCCTTTACGCTCGATCTGCCGCAGATGGGCGCAGGCACAGGCAACCAGCCTTTTAAAACCGTGAAGGATTATGACAACTGGCTGAAACGCTTATCGGTATTCCCGGCATGGACGGATACTGCCATATACAATATGCGCAAGGGCATGGCTACAGGCTGGGTGCTACCGCGTACACTGGTGGTGAAGATACTACCACAACTGAAAGCAATAGTAAAGGGCGATACAGGAAATATATTCTATGGCCCGATAAAGACAATGCCGGATAGCTTTGCAGCAGGCGATAAACAAAGGCTTACCGCTGCTTACAAAAAAGCAATAGACAGCATCATCAATCCCGCATACACCAAGCTGTATGAATTCTTTGAAAAAGAGTACCTGCCCAAAGCCCGTGCCACAAGCGGTGCGAAGGATATGCCCGGCGGCGCAGACTACTACAACTACTGCATTAAATACTGGACCACAACCGACCTGCAACCCGACAGCATCTACAACATAGGCCTGCGCGAAGTAGCGAGGTTTGAGGCGGAGATGAATAAGGTAAAGGACGAAACGGGCTACAAAGGCGACCTGCAATCTTTCTTTAAGTACCTCGGCAAAGACCCTAAGTTCTTCCCGTTCACAGCAGATAAGCAGGTGATAGACAGCTTCTGGGGGATAAAGAAAGCAGAAGACCCGCAGCTGAAAAAACTGTTTGATAAGGTGCCGAAAACACCATTCACCATACGACAGACGGAAGCCTTCCGCGCGGCATCTGCCAGTGCCGAGTACAACCAGGGATCGGAAGACGGCACAAGGCCGGGTATCTTTTATGTGCCTATACTGGACCCTAAGAAATTCAATTGTACCGGTATGACCACCCTGTTCCTGCACGAGGCCATACCGGGGCATCACTATCAAATATCATTGCAGCAGGAAAATAAGGGCTTGCCGATGTTCCGCCGCTTTTTGTGGTACGGCGCTTACGGCGAGGGCTGGGCGCACTATTGCGAAACGCTGGGCAAGGAACTGGGTGTGTACAACGATCCCTACCAATACTTCGGCCACCTGAGCGATGGCATACACAGGGCTATACGCCTCGTGGTAGACATCGGCCTGCACAGCAAGAACATGACGCGCGAAGAAGCCATAAAGTACATGATGGCGCATGAGCTGATATCGGAAGGCGATGCCACATCAGAGATAGAGCGCTATATGGCTATACCCGGCCAGGCATTATCTTACAAGATAGGGCAGATGGCCATCAGCAGCGAGCGCAAGCAATATGAGCAGCAACTGGGTGCGAAATTCAACATAGCTTCTTTTCATGACGAAGTGCTGAAAGATGGCTGTGTGCCGCTGAACATACTGCACGAGAAGATGGCGGAGTGGGCTAAAACGCAGAAGTAGCATGCCCTATGGCTTGCTCTTTAATTTGGATGGCTGTAATTTGTTGAGCGGAACGAACTGGTAGTCTTTCCTGAGGTCTAAATAGCCAAATTCTGTGCGGATGGATATAATGCCGGTATCAGTTTTTATTGCTGTTGCAGCAACTGTATGGGTATGGTAAATGCCATTAGATAAGTTATACGGAGCTGAATAAATTGCAATACCCTGGATGGTATCCCGCTTTGCAGTTGATTGTGCCTTGCAAATAACTGTTGTTGCCACTAAAATTAATAGGATAGCTATCTTCATTTTATGGTGAATACAAGATTAGTAGATGATGATCTGTAAGTAATGCGCGCCAGGTATACTCCTGCAGGTAGTTGATGCCCGAGGTTGATATGAGTGTACAATGTGCTGACGTTGAAAGCTGTAGATTCTTTATAAACTAGTCTTCCTGCGCTGTTAAAAATGTTGATCCCTGCGACGTCGCCGTTTGCGTTATCATCATTGCCGTTAATTACAAAATCCCCGGTATTAGGATCCGGGTATAATTTCATTGAATGGTAAACATCAATATAGAGCGTATTGCTTTTAACAGGGCCGCCACAAACCGGCGCTGCAGTTGCTATACAATATACGGAATCCCAAACGGAAAAATTGGGAGATACATAAGTGCTGTTTGTTGCGCCCGGTATAGGTGATCCGTCCTGTACCCATTGAAAATCCACCGGCGCACTCGCCGCCTGCAGCGATGCGTAAAATGTAACGGCATCACCTCGTAAAATAACAGGTCCGGGATCGGATGTAATAGTTACAACAGGTGGCTGCTCAAAAGTAAACGTAGTATTGGAGCTTGTGGCAGTTTGCGTACTCGCACAGGCTGCATTGCTTTGCAATACACATACAACGATATCCCCCTCATTCGGGAAAAGGCTATAGGTGTATCCTGTAAATGTATTTGCACCATTTAGGTACCAGGTATAAATGGGGGCTGATCCTGTGTTTGTTCCATTTGCCGTGCATTCTACTTGGGTGCCTTTGCAGATAGTATCTGTGCTTACTGATACGTTTACGGAAGGCGTAATAGGATTAAGAACTGTGATCTTTATGGAATCACTGTAGGCTGTATCTGTGATAACGCATGTAGTGGTGTTGACTACCCTGCAATAAACTACATCTCCATTGGTAGGACGGTAATGGAGCGTGTTGCCGGTTGATGAGCCCCTCCAGTTAATATACCACTCATAAATGGGTGAGCCTCCTGCATTGATAGACGATACCCTGAAGGTGTCAGATGTTCCGTTACATATGGTATCGGATGGCGAAACAGTAATACTGGCAGACAGGGTATCAAGGGCTGTTGTATGGAAAACATCAACGTTGCTTGTTATTGAATCAATGATGCGGCAGGTAGCATTGCTGGTAAGCCTGCAATATACGGAATCCCCGTCTGTGGGTGCGAAGATGTAGGGGGACACCGGGTTGAGTAGCGAGACATGTTCTGTCAAAACAAGTAGCCCGTTTTTATACCATTCAATTGTAGAATGCGTTCCTTCGTTTGCAGGAATTGGGTTACATGTTACAGATCTGCCCTGGCAAAAAAGGCTGGTTGGATTAATGGAAAAAGAGATGCTTGGTGTAACGTCAGGTATTGTGGATATCGTTATAGTATTCGACGTTGCTATGGATGTTGCCGATGAACCTTCGGTAATATAGCAGTACACCTTGTCGCCGCTATCCACCGATGTCGTAGTATACGCTGAGCTGTCAGTGCCAACAGGGATATTGTTTTGTAGCCAGTGATAACTGAGCGCATGCCCACGGCCTGTTGTAGCTGTGGCCGTAAAAGTGATCGATGATCCGCTGCATATTGTAGTAGTAGGGGTATAGACGCTTATTTTTGCGTTATATACCTCGTATATTTGGTCGTTGGCACTTTGAGATAATAATATATCTCCTGAAGTATCTACTAAAATTCCATTGGCGAAAAAACCGGGATATGATGAACCACCCACACTATCGGTGGAAATAATACCTGCATTATCTACCTCCCGGATCGAGGAATTAGTTGATATATACAGGTGGCCATTCTTGTCCTCAGTGATCCCGGACGGACTACCAATGCCCGCCACTATAGCGGGCCCACCATCGCCTGTATAGCCGGCAGTCCCATTACCTGCAATCGTGCTTATAATGCCGGCTGTATTTATTTTTCGTACTCTTAAATTGTTAGCATCTGAGAATAGTATATTTCCGGTATCATCAACATAAATGCCACCCGCTTGCGGGTTTATTAACGCAGCAGTTGCAGGGCCGCCATCGCCAAAGAAACCTGAGGTGCCTATGCCGGCAACAGTAGATATTATTCGGTTGGTATCTACTTTGCGGATCCGGTAGTTGCTTGCATCAATAATATAAAGATTACCGTATTTGTCGGTTGTTATGTTATAGGGGGCATTGAGCTTTGCAGAGTCGGCAGTATTACCATCGCCACTATAACCTGCGGTGCCTCTGCCGGCATAGGTATAGATAATACCGGCAGCATCCACTTTCCTGATCACGTTTTTGGCACCATCGCAAACAAACAGATTGCCTTTCTTGTCTGCGGCAACAGAAACAGGATTGGCTAAACGTGCATGTGTAGCAAGACTACTATCCCCATTATACCCGGATGTATCATCTCCTGCAACCGTAGATATTATGCCAGATGTATTTATTTGTCGTACACAATGATTACCGGCATCGGCTATGTAGATGTTATGAGCTGTATCATAGCAGAGGCCGAGAGGGTTAGCTAATAATGCTGATATTGCAGGCCCCCCATCGCCTTTATAACCAGAGGGCGAACTGAAATTACATCCACCCACAGTTGTTATAATGCCGCTTGTATTTACCTTGCGTATGCGATTATTGAAATAATCAGCGACATAATAATTGCCTGCATGATCAAATGCAATCCCGGTGGGGCCGTTCAGTTTTGCTGATGTAGCAGGTCCATTATCACCTGCAAATCCTATAGAGCCATACCGACCTGCCACTGTAGTTATAATGCCGAAGGTGTCTACTTTTCTTATTACATTATTACTTGTGTCTGCTATATATATATTGCCGATAGTATCAGCAGCTAGCCCGGTAACCACATTGATATTGGCTGCAGTAGCAGGTCCACCATCCCCTGCATCACCCACGCCACCATTTCCGGCAAAAGTTGAAATGATACCGGTTGTATTGATTTTCCTTATTCTCGTGTTTGAATTGTCTGATATGTATATATTCCTGGCAATGTCAATACAAATAGCTGATGGTAGATTTATTTGCGCAGAATCAGCATGATGAGTGTCGCCGCTAAATCCGGCTACTCCGGTACCAGCTATAGTAGAAATAATACCGAAAGTATTTACTTTTCTGACACGGCTTGCACCTTTATCCACAATATAGAAATTGCCAAGTTTATCAAAAGTAATTCCATACGGATTGCCAAGCATTGCATTACTGGCGAGCCCTCCGTCACCTAAAGAGCTTCCCCCGCCTACGCAAGTAGTTATGATTCCGTTTGTGCTGATTTTTCTAATTACACGGTTATACCCATCCGCAATAAAAATATTACCGGACGTATCACTGGCGATACCCCTTGGATTATTAAACTCTGCTAAAGTAGCTTGCCCGCCATCGCCAGAATATCCACTAATTCCTGTTGCTGATCCGGCGAAAGTTGTGATAATGCCGGATGTATCTATTTTTCGAATAGTACCATAAGCTACATCTACTAAATAGATATTGCCCCACTTATCTACGGCCACGCTATTTGGATGATACATTTCGGCCGCAGTGGCCATTCCATGGTCGCCCATGCCGCCGGCAATGGTGACAATATTTTGCGCACACAAGCTTCCAGACAGAAAAAACTGTGCGATTATTAGGCAAGAGGTAAAAAAGACTTTCATACGTAGTTATCTATAAAGACAGTATTGGGATATTAATGGTTGGTACTGGTACTTACTTTATATTATAAAGTTAGTGAAATATGATTTAAATAACATTTTTTTTCTTCAGGTAGTAACTGAGTTATTATATATTGCGACGGTCTTTATCTAGGTGGCTTTTATCAACAACCAAGGTAGCGTATGTTTGCAGTTCAAATTACACGTAATGAAAGACTTCTCAAAAGCTATAATAGAATGTGTGCCTAATTTTAGTGAGGGCAGGGATATGACGATCATCAAGCAGATCACTGATGAGATAGAGACGGTAGAAGGTGTGCGCCTGCTGGATGTGGACCCCGGGAAAGCTACTAACCGTACGGTAGTTACCTTTGTAGGCAACCCGCAGGCGGTAATAGATGCAGCCTTCCTCGCTATAAAAAAAGCGGGCGAGCTGATAGATATGCGCCATCATACCGGTGAGCATCCGCGCATGGGCGCTACCGATGTATGCCCGTTGATACCTGTGTCTGGTATTAGTATGGAGGATACTGTGGCCTTTGCCAAAAAACTGGCGAAGCGCGTAGGGGAGGAACTGGACATACCTGTTTATCTGTACGAATATGCAGCATCAGAGAGCTACCGCAAAAACCTTGCTGATATCCGCAGCGGCGAATACGAAGGTTTTGCTGCCAAAATAACCAAACCCGAATGGAAGCCCGATTATGGCCGTGCCATTTTCAATGAGCAAAGCGGCGCTACCGTAATAGGTGCAAGAGATTTTTTGATCGCTTATAACGTCAACCTCAATACCACATCTACCCGCAGGGCTAATGCGGTGGCATTTGATATAAGGGAGAAGGGGCGCACGAAGAAAGATGAGAAAGGCAAGATAGCCAAGGATGCCAATGGCGATCCTATATGGGAACCGGGGCTGCTGAAGTCGGTAAAGGCTATCGGCTGGTTCATAGAAGAGTATGGTGTGGCGCAGATATCCATCAACCTCACCAATATGCACCACACCCCCCTGCATATACTTTTTGATACAGCCTGTGAGCGTGCTGCTGCAAGGGGTATGCGGGTCACGGGCAGCGAACTGGTGGGCCTGGTGCCGCTGGAGGCCATACTGGAGGCTGGCAGGTACTTCCTGCGCAAGCAGCAGCGCAGCACAGGTGTGGGCGATGCCGAGTTGATACGCATAGCCGTAAAATCTTTAGGTTTAGATGAACTGGGGCCTTTCGATCCGCAGAAGAAGATCATAGAATACCAACTACAGGATAATGGTGTGAAGAAACTGGTCGATAGGTCGCTCACCCGTTTTGCGCTGGAAACATCGGGAGAAACACCTGCGCCGGGTGGCGGCTCTATTGCCGCTTATTGCGGCGTGCTCGGCGCGGCGCTGGGCACTATGGTGGCCAATCTCTCTGCCCACAAAAAAGGCTGGGACAGCCGCTGGGAAGAATTCTCTAACCATGCCGATAAGGGGCAGGAGCTGATGAAGGAGCTGCTGTACCTGGTAGATGAAGACACGAACGCCTACAATATGATCATGGCGGGCTTCGGACTACCCAAGAATACAGAAGAAGAAAAGGCTGCACGCAAGGCGGCTATAGATGCTGCCACGGTATACGCTATAAAGATACCCTTCCGCACTATGGAGCTGGCATTTGCATCTTTTGCTTTGGCTAAGGATATGGTACAGCATGGCAACCCCAATTGCGCTAGTGATGCGGGTGTGGCTGCCTTATGCGCAAGGGCTGCTGTAAAGGGTACTTACCTGAATGTAATGACCAACGCCAAGGGCCTGCAAGACAATGCAGAAGTACACGACATCATAGCCCGCTCCGAAAAAATGAATGCTGCCGCCGAAGTATTGGAGCAGGAAGTGTGGCAGATCGCACTCAGCAAAATGAAGTAAATTGCATAGAAATATAACATCTCCACTTTAGGGGACGGGGGTGGCACAATTTTTAGTCTGTTATACAAAATCATCATCATGATAGATCAGCAAGAGCTGCCCGCGTATATTGGGAAGTCCATACCGGAATTGTCGCAGACAATAGAGCAGCAGGATTGTCAAAATGTGTACGACATTGTAAAAGAGATGATCACATATACCAGTACGCAGGTGATACACCACAATACGGCTGCGGCAAAGAAGTGCCTGAACCTGGCCGAGCAGCTTTACAAGCATGGCAACACCGCCATTAAGAACGCCATTGAGAATGTGTTTGTGTACTCTTTCTCTCACTCCTTTTTCTGCGACAGCGGTAAGCAGGATGATATAATGAAGATAGTGCCACCCGCATTATACGACCTCTACAGGAAGCAGGTGCTGAATAGTCATTTGTAATTTTATTCGTAAATCAAACAATAAGAAAGGAGGCAATTTGCCTCCTTTCTTATTGTAAAAAAGTGAAACAAAAAAAGAGGGAGGCAATTTGCCTCCCTCTTCGTAGTTGGGTACTTCGATTTACTTATTTAGCGATCTCAACTTTGTTGTTGTAGTTGATAGATGCAGATTTGATACTGAGGATATACAAGCCATTACCAAGGTTAGAAAGATCTAACTGGTGAGTGCCTGCGCCCTGCGCCATGTTCAGCGATGTGCTGTACACGATACGGCCCGCAACGTCAGCAACGGTAACTGTAGCTTTTTCTGTTACGTTCTCGTTCCACTGGATGTTCAGCTTGCCTGAAGTAGGGTTAGGGAATGCAACTACATCAGAAGTAGCGGTTGATACATTGCTGATGCTTGTAGCAGATGGAGTGATGGTAAAAGACAGTGTGTGCTGTACAAAATTTGCAGCAGATACTGTAGGTGCGCCTGATGTGATAGCAATGCTGGTAAGTGCAGTTGTTGCATATTGCAGCGCTTCAGGGAATACAGTATAAGTGCCTACAGGCAGGTTGCTGAAAGAGTAGTGGCCGGTAGCATCTGTATACGCATCATGGATCATAGTGCCGGTAGAGTTAAGTACAAATATGTGCAGGCCTACAGCTGGTGCGCTTGTAGATGTACCCCTGTTGGCGCCTGTAGTTACATCGCCGCCTATGAAGCCCGGGCCTGAAGTTACAGTACCGTAAACCATGTCAATGTCCTGGTTGATATCGGCAGTACCGGATGTGTGGTAAAGAACGGTAGCATCATGCCAGTAGAAATCGCTGGTGTGGTAAGTAGGCATAAATCCTGCGGTGCCTGATGTTGTAAAGCTATCCACAACTGCTGCCTTTATCCGGTAAGAGTCTGTAGGCTCTGTAAGGAACTGGTAGTAAACACTTGTGCCTGAGGTACAGAAAACAACTGTTGAATCAACAGCAGTAAGCAGGTGCGATGTTGGGTTGTAGTTGATGAGCCATACTTTTACATCGGCAGTAGTAACGGTAGTGCCGAATGATACATGGCCGGAGATGCCGGTGAAAGGAGGAACTACAACAGTGTAAGTAGCTACAGTAGTAGACCCGCAGGCAGCTACTGAATAAGAGATAGTAACTGTGCCTGCTGCAACTCCTGTTACAGCGCCTGTGCTGCTTATGGTAGCAATAGAAGGATCGCTGCTGCTCCATGTGCCGCCTGCTACGCCGTCAGACAAGTAAATGGTACCTGCAAGAGCCACTGATGTAGGGCCGCTGATGGTGCCTGCGCTTGTGCCGCTGGTAACAGTTACAGTACGTGATGCAAATGCAGAACCGCAAGTGCCAACAACGGTATACTCAATAATAGCAGTGCCTGCCGATACGCCGGTTACAACACCGCCGCTCACAGTTGCTACAGATGGAGCTGATGTAGACCATGTGCCGCCGGTAATAGTTTCTGATAACGTGGTAGAAGAGCCAACGCATGTTATACCTACGCCTGTGATAGAATCAACAGTTGCAGAAGTTGGGTCAACAGTGAACGCGAAATATGCGCTGCAACCTCCAACTGTATATTCGATGTCCAGGTAACCTGATGATACGCCTGTTACAACGCCTGTTGAAGCGCCCACAGTTACATCAGAGGAGAAATAGGGGCTCCATGTGCCGCCCGGAGTGGCATCAGCCAGGGTTGTTGATGCGCCTACACACACATGAGAAGTACCGGTGATAGCTGCCGGAGTTGGGTTAACGGTAATGTCTATAGTTACTGATGAGCCGCCATACGTATAGGTGATAGTGGCCACACCGGGAGATACCGGTGTAATAGAGGTTGTAATAGCTGCGGTAGTTCCTACAGTTGCTACTGCAGGATCGCTGCTGCTCCACGTGCCTCCACCTGAGGAACTGTCGCTGGCCCAGCTGCTGGAACCCATACATACTGTCGTCGAAGACATGTAGATCGGTAAAAGGGTAGTGGCGTGTCCTGCAAGGGCGAAGAACAAGGCCACAATGGTTAAACTAAGATTTTTTTTCATACATTTTGTTTTTGAGGGTAAAATTGATTTGTTTGTTTAAGTTTTGGTTTTTGTTTGGTTAAGAAATTTCTTGTGCTAATAATGACGAGTAACTGATGGCTTTCGTTAGGATTTTTGTTGGTTTTTTATGACTTTATTTTTTGGTGACGTTTTTCATTAACTACCGGTTTAAAACAGGCAGTTTGTATCTATTTTGTTAGTAATTTATACCCCAGCGTAAACCGCACATAAGGCGCTGAAAGCGCTGAATTGGTGTTATACCCTGCCTGCACATTTGGGGTAGCAGTAGCCTGCTGTATCAACCCATCAAGCAACCACCTGCCGGTAAACTGGTAACTAAAGCCCAGCATATAACCTACCCTGAATTGGCTCTCGGTGGAATAGGTATAAGGCGAGGTGTAGCCTGCAGGGTAGGGAGTGCCTGTGTAGGTGATCAGGCTGTCGAGTTTGTAGGGGGCGGGTATGTAGCCATCCCCAACTTCCCGCGAAGTGGCATCTTTTAATATTCGGCTCATAGTATATGTGTTTTGCGTGATGCTGATCATCTTACTATAAACAATGTTTACCCCGCCATATACCCCGAAATTTTTGCTGATGTTGTATTTCAGCAATATCGGCAGTTCTGCTTCGGCATATGAACCGCCTATAGTGTATTTTTTTACGATTGAATCGTGGGTCTGGTCGTATTCATAATTTGCCGTTATTGCCGATCCTCCGGGTACTACTGTAGTAGCAAAAGCGTTTAGTAATTCTACATTTCCATCATCATTAACCTGGTAGTAGGTTTCTGAGTTGCCTATTCTGCGCGTGCTCAGTGAAGCAGCTTTAAACGATGGTTGCAGCATCAGCGCCAGCTTTGGCGATATGTTGTAAGCTACGTACGGGGATACCACACCTTTTTTAGCAGCATCATTATTAAAACCGGTTTCATAGCCCAGCTTTACTCCTGCTTCAAAGAATTTTTTGAATGGCGGTTTTACCGGTTTCTTTGGCGCTTGTTTTTTAGCTATCGGTTTAGGCGCAGTAGGTGTTTCTTTTTTAGCTACAGGTGGTACTGGTTTATCTTCTTTCTTTTCCGTAGCTGCACCATCGGCTTCTTTGGTATTGCCTGCGGTTGCGCTGCTGTTGTATACGTTGGCGTTATGCGGCTCATTGGCTTCGGCTGTATTCCTGTTGTTGCTTGCGCTGTTCGTTGCTTTGCTGCCGCTTGCCTGCCCGGTCTTTGCCGCGTAGCTATGCGTTTTATAGTGGTTATTATTAGTGGTGCGCAGGTGGTTGTTGCCCGTATGGGTAGTGTTATTATTGGCGCTGTTATTAGTATGGTTTGTGGTTGAGGTATTGTTGTTGGTTGGGCTGTTGGCAGGTGGTGTGCTGCTGTTTGCTGTAGTGCTGTTATTATTTGCAGCAACGGTATTGCCGGGCTTATCGGCAATATTCTTTGCGGTATTATCCGCGGCTGATGCGGTGGCGCTGCTTGTGCTTGTGGCATTGCTTTGGGCTGCGGCTGCGCCTGTAGCGCTGTTCATAGCGGTGGCTGTGCTGCGGCTGGTGTTGCCGTTTATTTTCACAGCTACGGTCACACTAAGCAACAGCAGCAGGCAGGCAACGCCTATGTATGCCGACCAGCGGTCGAACAGGCCTCCTTTAGGTGGCGCGCTGTCCAGCTTTTTTTCAAAAGCAGCCCATGCACCCATAGGCGGAGCCTCGGTATAGCCTCCGAGCTCTTCCCTGAACAGGTCATCAATACTTTTTCTTTGTTGTTCCATTGTATATGGTAATTACTTCATTATTGAATTTATCTTTTCTTTCAGTCTTTTTCTTGCGTCATTCATATACCACCTGCTGTTGTTCTCATTAATATTCAGCAACGCTGCAATTTCTTTGTGTGCGTAATTTTCAAAAACAAAAAGGTTAAACACCGTTCGTTGCGCGTCCGGCAGGGTTTGTACTATCTGTAGCAACTCCTTGTGCGACATTTTCTCTACCGATTCGCTGTTGATGTATGCGTCTTCGTTTTGTACCTCGTGGTGCTTCTGTTCATTGATAATGTTCTTCCGGGCATAATCCGTTATCGTATTCACTACTATCCGCCTGATCCATCCTTCAAAGGAGCCGGTAAAATTGTATTGGTCCAGCTTCGTCAGTATCTTCAAAAACGAGTTATTCAGTATTTCTTCGGCAGCCACCTCATTATTATATAAGTACCTCCTGATGACCCCATAAGCTGCAGGGGTATACAGGTCATATAGTTTTTTTTGTGCGCTGCGCGATTGAGCAATACAATCCCTGATCAGCATACCGACCTCGTTATGACCGGCAGCCATGCTTTGGCCCTTTACAGGAAAGCTTGTATTTATATTGATCAGGTCAGGCAACACGCTATAGCTATAAGTTCATCTAATTAATAACAATTAATTTCCTGTTATTACTATTGACGAGTATTTGTGGTAAAATGTTTGGACGAAAAAAACTTTTCTAAATTACTAACATTTCATCGAGAACATTCGTCTATTTCAACACCGCAGCTATACACCGTCTCGTATATTATTTTTGGCACTATTTTTGCGGGTTAAGTTGTTTATTTCGTTGCACGCATATAGAAAAGCTTTCTTTACTTTGCGGCACTTTTTTGAAGAGCATTTTTAATACAGAGACTATGAAAAAACTTACTATTCTCCTGTTATTGGCCATAGCGCAGTTTCAAGCCCATGCGCAAACCCCGGTAAGCACTTTACACCAAAATTTTGATGTGGCTTGTGTGGTCGCCGGCGGACTGACCAGCATGGGTTGGACCATATACACACCTCCTGTAGCAGAGCATGGCGACTGGGAATGCACCGGTACCGAAGGAAGGGGGGGGACACCCGGTATGGAATGCAGTAACATAGTTTCTGGTGTCATGGGGTTAGATACTTCTTACCTGCTTACGCCCTTATTGGATCTTTCTTCTTATGCAGGGCATCACATCTATTTAAATTTCGATACTAAGACAACTACCGTTACTAATGGTGGAAAGCTCGCTGTGTACAGAACAGATTACGATGATAGTTTTCATGTATTTTCCAATGATACAGATCTTTCAGCTGCGGCATTACCAATTATTGGTAATGCGGGTGATTCCACCGGATGGGTTACGCACCAGTTAGATATGTCGGATCATACGGCCTCAGGCTATTTTTATATAGCCTTCAGGTTTACAGGTACGAATACCACAGGCGGTACCTGGTTCCTCGATAATGTGAACCTGACCACTACACCACTACACATAACAGATGCTGATAAACAAACCATCCCGCTTACAGTCATTGGTGCCAGTACTACTAATAATATAACCTTGTCTTATTCCTCCGTAACTACAGGTGCAGGGCATCTCGCGGTTTATGATATGATGGGCAGGGAGGTGTATAAAGAAGATATAGTTTTTAACGGAACGCAAGCCATTCATACGATCAATGGCCTTGGTCTTGCTCCCGGCATGTATGTGATCAAAATAGGTAATGACCTTGCATATAGTGTTGCCAAAGTAGTGGTTCAGTAATAGTTTTTGCAAGCGCGTGGCTTGCGAATAAAAAATATGTTTAAGGTTCACTAACATTTTAGATCCGTGCTACGCCTTATATAGTATTGGGCCTTCCCAATAACAAGAACAGCCCCTATAACTTTTTTACCGGAACCCTATTTTCCCTCGTTTCCTATTATACCCCAAAAGCGAAATGCCCCACAAGGGCATTTCGCTTTTTTGATGGTATGCCATAAAAATTTGATACCTTTAATTGTCTTACTGATAAAGATTGCCCATGAAAAATATCATCCTGTTTTGCTCGCTCTTCTTTTTTTATAATTGCCATGCACAATTCATTACAACTATTGCCGGTACTGGTGTAGCAGGGTATAACGGTGATGGAATTCTTGCCGCAGATGCACAAGTATACGCTGAGGGTTTAGCTATTGATAACCATGATAACCTTATTATAGCAGATGCGGGAAATCAGCGTATCCGGAAGATAAATTCGTCAGGCATTATTTCAACAATTGGAGGCACTGGCACACCCGGATATAGCGGTGATGGAGGGCCTGCGACTGCCGCGCAGCTATTCAATCCCTGCTCGGTTGCTGTTGATAAATATAACAATATTTACGTAGCGGACATGCATAATAATTGTATTCGCAAAATTGATACATTCGGCATCATTACAACAATTGCAGGTGGGGGCACTAATCCTTATGTAGATGGAGAAATGGCAACGGCCACAGGATTTAGTGAGTGTAATTACGTGGCTGTTGATACGGCAGAAAATATTTATATTAGTGGTGGTGGCATATATGAAGTAAACACTTCCGGCATTGTTAATACGTTCGCTAGTTTCTATGGCTCGGGTGGGTTGATAGGTGACGGAGGGCCGGCTACAGAAGCCACTCTAGATGAGTGTACAGGTGTTGTGGCTGACAATGTTGGGAATGTTTATATTAATAACAGCACTATGTGGAATAGAGTGCGCAAGGTTAATACATCAAAAATAATAAATACGATAGCGGGCGACACTTGCGGATTTAGTGGCGATGGAGGTATTAGTACAGCAGCGTTATTGTGTTTTCCTAGTGGCCTAAAAATAGATAAAAGTGGCAATATATTTTTTGCTGATGCAGACAATTATAGGGTTAGAGTAATATCCACCGCGGGCATTATTAATACTATCGCAGGTAATGGTGTTGCTGGTTTTAGTGGCGATGGTGATCGCGCCGTTTTGGCAAGCTTAGATGGTCCATTAGATATTGCTATAGATAGTCATGGGGGGGTATACATAGCAGATGTCTATAACTACCGCATCCGGTATGTAACCAATACTGTTGCTACTCCCTTATTTAATAAAGTGCAGCCCGGAATTTTATTGAACCCTAACCCCTCATCCGGCGATTTCAATGTGACCGTAACTACTGCTGCTAATGAAGAGGTGAAGATAGTAGTTAACAATATTTTAGGTGAACGTTTACTTTGTGTGAATGGATCAACTAATAAACAATTACCTGTCCATCTTACTACCCCGCCGGGCATCTATTTTTTAACGGCAGTAACACAACAAAAAACAGAAACCCAAAAAATAATTATCCGGTAATATAATTGATATTACGAGGAGATGCCCCCACAAGGGCATTTCGCTTTTTAATTAATGTTAAGAAGGGTGATACCATTTGGACATTAAGACCATACTAATTGCCCCTGCTTTTAAGCCTGCTGTATACCGACAACTTTTTCTGCACTTCACTAGCCATTATATGCCCCGGAGGGCTATCTGTTCGTAGCAAAATGTGCCACGAAATTTCTTCCTTGCACCATATAATATCCTGCGTGCTATTTCCATGTAATAGCCTGGAAGGCTTAAATATCAATAGCCGTGGGCTTCGCCCAAGGTATACGGATAAAAACCCACAGCCCCGAAAGGGCTGAATAGAATTGCGGCGATTTCAAATGCCTCCGTGGTATAACTGCAAATAGTTACCCTTTCGTTTTTGCGTAGCTTTGCCGGGTGAATAAGCTATCCTTGCTAACGTTGCTGTTTATTTTCTTTGCATTGCCTTGTTTTTGCCAGGCAACAGATATACATGAAGCCGTGTGGCTACGGGCCGATAGCCTCATCAAAACTACAAAGGAGTACAAGAAACTGAGGGATAAGGTAAACAAAGCCTCAGATGCGCATTTGTATGTGATGCGGGTAACTTCTGATTCTACAGATGCACAGAACAAGCCAACAATAAGTAATACAGTCAAGTATGAGATTGGTGTATACCCGGGAGGCAACCCCGATGGTTTTGTTGTGGTCTACCTGCTCTACTACTCCATCAGCGAAAACAGGATCATCCGCATAACCGTACAGGCAGATCAATGACTTGCGCAGAATATTAGACTGTAACATGGAGAAGCCCCTTTAGGGGTTTGGGATTTGGGTTTTGGGTTTTGGGTTTTGGGTTTTGGAATTTGAAACCTGGAATTTCTAGATCGCCCTCATCCTGTTGTTCTTCGCATTATGCTCCACCTCGGCCAGTCCCAGAGCCTCCATCAGCGGCGGCAGATACATACCAAACCTTCCACGAAGCC
>Ga0316218_1002096_pt1 | contig 19445 bp, 18 predicted proteins | sample TBH18003metaG_FD_203634 | JGI IMG/M metagenome (GOLD analysis project Ga0316218, IMG submission 203634) | Freshwater microbial communities from Trout Bog Lake, Wisconsin, USA - TBH18003 | ecosystem: Environmental > Aquatic > Freshwater > Lake > Hypolimnion/Profundal zone | place: USA: Wisconsin...
AATCCGTGAAATCCGTGGTTTCGATGAAGCAAAAGTTCGCGTCGGCGAGGGCGCCGACGCCAACACGCGAGGGCGCGTGTGCTCCCCAGAGTTGCAGGCCGACACCGTTTTCTTAATCCGTGTATATACCCCGGTATATACAGACCTCCCGGTGATTGCGATCCGCCGGAAGAAATTTGTCCTGCGCCCGGTACTCTGCTACCGCGGTCCCTTTTGGAAGACGTTGACGGTCTTGTCCTGGTAGCGCAGGGTGACCATGCCGTCCTTGATGGCGTACACTTGCGCCGAGACGGGTTTGGGCCCCCCGGAGTTGAAGGAAATCAGTTCGCCTTCGCCGTAAATGCGCCCGTTGATCACAGCCACAGGCACGGCGCCGGTGGAGATGCTGGTGACGGTAAAGAGATCGGGCTTGAAGATCACGGGAACCGGCGTGGCGGCCGACCGGGCGACGGTGGGCGCCCCGGGCGCTGTGGGAGACGGCTTTTGCCAGCCGAGCGGCCAGAATGGATTGCGCAGGGTGACCGGCGCGCGAAAGGACGACCGCTCCTTGATCTTGAGTTCTTCCACCGTCTGGGCGGGGGCGAGCACCGCAAAGCCGGCGATCATCGAAAGGGCAACTAAAACGGTCTTGTTCACTGTTTGACGACGGTTGAAATGAAGAGTTGAACGTGCTGCTGCTGCTCGTTGAGCGCGGACTGGGTGCCAATCTGAATGTTGGCGATCTGGAGCATGCCTTCCTGGTTCTCCAAGGCGGCGATGACGGTGCCCAGCGGCACAAAATCGATCTCCGGGATGTCGATGGTCCAGAACGAGTTCTTGTAGCCGGGCACACTCGGTTCCGGCGTCTCGGGGCTGAACCGGAACGTCGCCTTCGCAACCCCCTGGCGCTTGAACAAATCCGAAAGCCGTTGCGGCAGCCACGCCAGCGAGGACCCCTCGGGAATGGTCGCCTTGAGCACTTCGAAACAGGCGCGGGCCGAGGCGGCGTTGGCATCTCCGCTCTCGATGGCATGCGTCCGGTTGATCTGGATTCTGGCGTCGGCGAGCTGTTTTTCCAGGGCCGGGATTTGCTTCAGTGCGGCCGTTTCCTGAGCGGCCCGAGCATTTCCGAGAAGAAATAATACAGCCCGCCTCCGACGAGAATTGCCACCAGGATGAGCGATTTGCTGGTCTCTTTGTTCAGTTTCATCAGTGTCTCTTGCGCGCAGGCGCAGCTGGGTTTGGCGTTGCGGAAGCCGCGGCGTCCACGGGAGCCGCCGGCTTCGGGTTGAATTGGAGACGAATCCGGAACACAGCGGTCGGAAGCGACTGACCGTTGAGTGTCGCCGGCGCCGCGCCGTCTTCCAGCGAGTTGGTGTCGAAGGAGGAGGTCAAACCGCCGTAATCTTTCGAAAGCTTCTGCTGCAAACTGATCCGGAAGTCTTCGGCCACCGACCGGGCCTGCTGCCCTGCCGCAATGCCATTGAGCATGACTGTGACCTGCTTGTCCCGCGCCGGGCAGTCCCCTGTCAGTGCGAGGATCTGCACATTCGCCGGCACCGCCATCCCCAACCGCTCCAGAAAGGGCGCCCAATAAAAACGGCCCTGGATTCGGTCCAGCAGCGCCTGGTCGACCTTCTGCTGGGCCATCAAGTCCTGTTCGCGGGTGGTTGCCTTCTTTTGCTCAGGCTCCACTTTAGCCCAGTCGTCGCGCAATCGGTTGGCCCTGGCCACCACGGCGCTCACACTGCTTTGGCGGTAACCGTAATAAAGAATCAGCAGGAAAACGACGAACACCCCGCCCAGGGTGGCGAGCTTGGCCGGGTCCCGTTGGCGAGCCTGTTCTTGCTTCTGAAGCTCGTAATTGAGGTTGAGGTGAAGCGGCATGTTATCGACCTTTTAGAATTTCAATTGCAGTGCCGCACGCGGCGCTCAAGGCCGGCAGTTGCCCGGCCAAATCCGCCCTGCGACCGTGCGAAACCTGGATCTCGCACTTGGCAAAAGGGTCCCACGAATCGCACGGGAGCTGAAGCTCTTCGGTGAGGATCTTCAACACCATCGGAGACCTGACCAACCCCCCGGAGACGTATATCCGGGGCACCGATTCCTCCTGCCTGGCTTCGAAGTAGCCGATGGACGAACTGATGGAGCGAACCATTTCCGTGAGGGAAAGGCGCGCGTTCTCCACAGTGAGGACCTCTTCGGCGTGAAGCAGTTCCACGATTTCCTCAAAGCTGGCGGCGCCGTGGCAGATGAGTTCCTCGATGAAATGGCTCGCTCCATATTCCATGGTGCGGATGAGGATCAACTCGCATTTGACGCCGACAATGACGGTCGTGGAAAGGTGGCCGATATCGACCAGCACGAACGCCTGGTTCTTGAAGGTCTCCCCGTGGGAGAATTCGAAGGCGTTAAAGACCGACACGGGGGCAAGCTGCAGCACCGAAATCGGGAATTTTGCCTTCTGGCAGGCCTCATTGATGAAGTTGACGGTTGTCCGCGGCAGTCCGCCGACGACGTAATGGCCTGTCTGGGCCGCCGCATCTTCCGGCTTGACCGGTGTGAGCGGCTTGGCTGCGGCAAGCAGGTCGCAGTCCAGCACATACTCCTTGCAATCCTGATTCAGGAGCGCCGAACTGTTGAGCCTGAGCGCGTTGCGGAGCAATTCGGGCGGCATCACGGGCTGCTCGATGATGCGGACCAGCGACTCCGCGCTGGAAACGGTCAGGCCGCACGCCCGGGCGCTGCCGCCCAAAGCCTGCAGCAGCGCTTTGAGATTGGAAGCGAATGCGTCGGCGGTCTTGAGCTCCTCCATCAATTCCCGCGTGGCAAAATGCGTCAGCAGAAAGCGGTGAGCTCCCCGCCGCTGGAGCAGGACGGCCTTCATCGCATGCCGGCCCACGTCCACGCCGATAGCGGACGAAGGAGCTTTCGCCATGAATTTGTTGAGACTTAACACGATTGTTGACTTTATGATCGATAGCAAGTTGCGGCAAAGGGTAAAATTCTAAAAATTACAGGCGGATATTTTTTCCTCCGGGCTGCTTGCCTCCCCGCACCGGTTCCGGCTACTGTTTTGACGATGTCATCGACCCGCGCCTTTGTCGCCCCGTTTCTGGTTTTCATGCTGTTTCTGGCCCTGAACCAGTGGGTCGGCAGCCTTGGACGCGGCGAGTTTTTCCTCGATAAACCGCAATTCTGGATTTTTCCGCTGCAAACCATCGTCTGCGGCGGCCTGGTCGCTTACGGCTGGCGCCATTACGGGATGAGTTTTCCGAGGGAGACGGCATTGACTGTCGGGGTAGCAGTTTTCGTTCTCGTCATCTGGATTTCTCCCCAGGCCATGTTCGGGTTTCCTCCCCGCCTCGACGGTTTCGACCCCACGGTCTTTGCGCCCGGCTCCGCCCTGTACTGGACGACGCTGGCTTTCCGGTTCCTCCGCCTGGTCCTGGTCGTTCCGCTCGTCGAAGAGATCCTGTGGCGCGGGTTCCTCCTGCGCTATCTCATTCATGAGGATTTCGAGACGGTTCCCTTCGGGGCGTTCTCGTGGTTCTCGTTTGGGGCGGTCACCTTCGGCTTCGCTCTGGAACACCAGCAGCCGGACTGGATTCCCGCGCTCATCACGGGCGCCCTTTACAACTGGGTGGCCGTCCGGACGCGCAGTCTAAGCTCGTGCGTCCTGGCCCACGCGGTGACCAACCTCCTGCTGGGCGTCTACATCCTCAAGACTGGCCAATGGGGATTTTGGTGACAGCGCCGCGGCTTTTCCGTAAGCTGACCTGTCATGAATCATTCCTTTCTTCAAAAACTGATTCTGGTGATCGTTGCCGGCGCAATCGCAGCCGGGCTGTTCGAATTTTACAAGGAATTCGTCCTCGGCTCGCTCCACTCGGTCCCCGCCAACACTCACTATAACTACCATCCCGTGCCGACGCCGCGACGCTTCTGACCCATGCCCGGCACGATGCTGTCCCAAAACACCGACTCCCCCCGCCCCAATCTGTTTTACCGGATTTTCGGCAATCCCTACACGCAGATCTTCCTGAGCGTGCTCATGAACGCGGCGGCGCAATTGCTGCTAAAGCACGGGGCGGATGAATCGGTGCGCGCTTCCTCGTCCTTCGCACTCGGCTTTTCCGGGCTCCGCTCGATGTGGGTGTGGGGCGGAATCGCGTGCATGATCGGCAGCCTGGTATCCTGGCTGTATTCGCTGCGTTTTGTGCAACTCATCGTGGCATACAACCTCGCCGGCTTGCTGCACGTCATCGTCCCGCTGCTGTCGTGGATTTTTCTCGGGGAACGCATCGCCGGGCTTCGCTGGCTGGGAATCGGCCTGGTGTTTGCCGGGGTGCTCATCGTCGCCAAGCCCATCATCAGGATCGAGGAACTATGAATCGCTGGGTCTTCCTGGCAATCTTCACGTCGGTGTCGTCCACGGTCATCGGGCAGGTCTTCTTCAAGCTGGCGATGAACCAGACCAACGGCGATTCGCTGCGCATGAGCCGCTTTCTGCCGGTATTCGTTATGGGCATCGCCACGATGGCGCTCGGCTTTTTCCTCTGGCTGGGGCTGATGTCCCGTTTCGACCTGAGCTACCTTTTCCCCTTCGAAGGCCTCGACCGGCTCCTGCTGGTCTTCGCCGCCTGGGTGGCGCTGAAGGAACGCATGACGCCAACGCTCTGGCTGGGGGTGGTCTTGATCACGGCGGGGATCGCGCTGGTTTCGGTGTCGGGGTAGGCGGTTCGCCCTTTTCCCCGGGTGCAATTGAAACTGCGATCTGGGGGATGCTTCGCTTATGACTCTCGCAGCAATCCAGGATAGGGTCATGCAGTTGCCAGCTAACGAGAAGGCCGCCATCCGCCGCCCAAAGATAAACGCTGTTTCTTGGGAGAGCATTCATACGTATTCAGAAGCCGCTTTTTGACGGCATGACGAAGCCGTCGATTATTTCAAGCGGTCGTCAAATGTCAGAATTGCGGCGGTCCTCCAGCCGTTCACTCGGTGAACGCTTTCATGACATCCGAGGGCGCTCTGCCTCGCTCCAGCGAATCGCCGCCCGTCTCAAGGCATTCAGGTTGTCGATCTTGAGCTTTTCCTTGATGCGCGCGCAGTAGGTCTGCACGGTCTTGAGCGTGATGTTGAGCGACTCGGCGATCTCCCTCGTCTCCATGCCCCGGCCAAACATCTCAAAAACCTCCAGTTCGCGGTCGCTCAAGTCGCCGACAATCGAGCCGGAGCGCGGCTTGTCGAACTCGACCAGCCTCGAGGTCATCGCCGCGGCGAATTCTTCGCTTACGAAAATCTTGCCGGCGAGAACGGCGTTGAGAGCGGCAATCACGTTCCTGGTCGTCTCCCGCTTCATGACGTAGCCGCGCGCTCCGGCGCGAAGGGCGCGCTCCGCGTAAGTCGATTCATCATGCATCGATAAAACCACCAACGCGGTTGCGGGGCAGCACGCCCGTAAATCCTTGATCAACTCCAACCCGGAGCCGCTTGCGAGGGTGAGATCGACCAGCGCCGCGTCGGGCTGCGCGGCATCGATCGCCTGCAATGCCTCTGGCGCGCTGCATGCCTCCCCGCACACGACCATGTCCTTTTGACGATTGATCAAGATCGTCAGTCCCTCACAAACGAGCGGGTGATCGTCGACCAGAAAGATTCTGCGTTTGCCGGCATTGTCAGACATGATGCGGATATCCATTCAGTTACCCGATGCGACGCCGGAAGGCAACGTGAATCCACCGCAAGCCCGTGACACGAGGTGACACGAGCGGCCCCGCCCGATACTGTTTTAACAAATTTGAACGACAGCGAATGCAACTCTCAACGAATTGCGTTGGGTGTTTCAAGGAACCCGCCAGCGTCTTGGTAGTGCGGCAGTCCTGTCTTTCCATTACCCACAAATACGAGGCCGAGCACGAAAGCCGGCGCGGCCCTCATTAGTTGTCATCCTGAGCTTGCGAAGGATCTTGCAGCACGCCAGCCAGCGTTACGCAACCAAGTCACCGTTCTCGAAGCTGCCAGCGCCGCACGATGAGCCGCCAGCTCCGATTACGGTCCGGCTTACCCACAAATCGGAAACCGAGCACGGGAGCCGGCGCGGCCCTTATTAGTTGTCATCCTGAGCTTGCGAAGGATCTCGCAGCACGCCAGCCAGCGTTATGCCACCATTCACCGTTCTCGAAGCTGACAGCGCCGCACGATGAGCCGCCAGTTCCGATTACGTGCCGACTAAACAGACCGCCGGGATCGCCTCGTGAGATCCTTCGCAGGCTCAGGATGACAGCGATCGGGGCGCAGTCCTCGCTCGCGCGTGCGGCCCGTCGCGGTCGCCTCGTGAGATCCTTCGCAGGCTCAGGATGACAGCAATCGGGGCGCAGTCCTCGCTCGCGCGTGCAGCCCGTCGCGGTCGCCTCGTGAGATCCTTCGCAGGCTCAGGATGACAGCAATCGGGGCGCAGTCCTCGCTCGCGCGTCCGGTCTGCAAACTTGTGGGTAATGGAAAGACAAGACTGCCGCACTCCAAGGGGCTGGCGCGACCACCAAAGCCCCATCCACTTTCGAAAATGCTGCTTATCCGAACTGTATTGAATGGGATGCAAGCGCCACATCACAACTTGAGATCCCATATGCCGGCGGCCTGTTCCAGCGCAATCAACGCCTTGACGCGCTCGGTGAGCGCGTTAATCCACGCCAGCCGAATGTCGGTATCGTCTTTCTGAGCCTGAAGCACGTCAAGCAAGGCGGCGCTGCCTTGGTTGTAGGCAAGCAGTCTGGCAGCCAGCACCTTGTCGGCGAGTTCGACGACACCGTGGCCTTCGAACTGTGCCGCGCGCTCCCGGGCCAACTCGAACCGCTCGTAGTTTGACCTGAGATCGATCTCCGCTTTTAACTGGACAGATTCCAGCGTCTTTTTTGCCTGCAACGATGTTTGCACCGCCGCGAAATATTCGCCGCGATAACTATTGAAAACTGGCACTGGCACCGAAACGCCCACCACAAGAGAATTGTAATTGGGCGAGGGATCGATCGGGTTTCTGCCGGTCGAGTTCTGCTGGGCGGTAAGGCTGACGGTGACATCGGAGTAGCGATTCGCCCTGGTCAACCGAACCGAAGCCTCGGCGGAATGAAGCGCTTCACGCGCGGCGACCACATCGGGACGCCTTTCAATCACCTCCACCCGAAGAGCTTCAAGATTAAACTCCCGGCTGGGGACTTCCAGTTTGCCGGAGGGACCGACCTTGCACGCGTTCGTCCCGCCAAGCAGTTGCACCAGCGCAAAGAGATTGGAGCCTTCCGTAATTTCCGCCGCTTTGAGATCGTCTTTCGCCTGCAAGGCATTCGCTCTTGCCTGGTTATAATCGACTTCCGCAAGGTCGCCCTGCCGGAAGCGAAATTCGTTGAGGTCGGCCAACGCGTTCAGCGCCTTGAACGCGCGCTGCTTCTGTTCAACGATCATCCGGCCCGCCGTTGCATCGACATAGGCGCCCGCGGCAGTGCCGCGCAAGGTGCGGATGAAATCCTCCAGGGTGGCGCAAGCGGCGAGAATGTTCTTCTGGGCGACCGTCACGCGGGCTCCGCGCTTGCCTCCCATCTCGATGGTTTCGCTGATTCCGAAATTGCCGTAGGCCGGCTGGAGTTTCGACGCGTTATCGTGGGAATACCCAAAGGAGAGCGCGGGGTTCGGCGATACGCGCGCGGCGACGAGCATGGCCCTGGCGATGGGCACATTGTAGCGTTGCGCGGCCAGATCGAGGTTGGAGCGCAGTACCTCTCCGATGAATCGATCGAGCGTCATGGAGTCATCCGCGGCTGCCGGCGCCTTATCGAGAGGATTGGCCTCCGCAAAGTTCGAAGGCGGCGTCAGAATCAAAAACGAAACCAGAGCGGCAACAGACAAACAAAATCGTGAGTGGATGCGCCGGCAGCCCTCAGAGTCTGGAGACCGGAATGCGATTCGATAGCCGGAAGTTCGCGCCGGCGAGACGCCGACGCCAGCACGCGAGACGCGTGCGCTCCCCGGAGTCCCCGGCCTGAGCACCGTCCGCAATACGAGCCAGCATTTCTTCAAGAACGCATTTAAGTTAGTGCAATTCACTGTGAGCCTTTCTTTTAGGTTCGAACCACGGGTAGAGGATTGGCACAAGGAACAGGGTCAGGACAGTGTTGGTGATCATTCCGCCGATAATGACAACCGCAAAGGGACGCGCGGTCTCCGACCCAACCGCGGTGGATATAGCCATCGGCAGCAGACCGAGCATCGCCATGAGCGCGGTCATCACCATCGGCCTGACGCGCGAAGCGGCTCCTTCCCTGATTGCTTCCCTGACGCCTATTCCCTCCCGTCTCAGATCGAGAATCCGGCTCACGAGGATAATGCTGTTTTGGATTGAGACGCCAAATAGCGCCACGAACCCGGTCAGGGCGGCGACGGAGAGATGGAGTCCGGCTAAAGGCAGCGCCAACAAGCCGCCCGCGGCGGAGTAAGGCACGTTGAGGAGGATCAAGGTGGCGAACCTCACCGAATTGAACGCAATGTACAACAGTGCGAAAATCGCCAGAATTGTGATTGGAACAACGATTGCCAATCGCTTTTCGGCCCGCTGTTCATTCTCAAGCGCTCCGGTCCATTCCGCGCGATAGCCGATCGGCAGATGCACTTTTGCGGAAACTCTGCGTTGCGCATCCGCAACCACGGAACCGATATCGCGATCGCGCACCGAAAGCTTGATGTGGGTGCGGCGTTCATTTTCCTCACGGATGACCCGCGACATACCCGGCCGCACTTCGATCGCGGCCACGGTTCCAAGCGTGATTCTCTCGCCGTTGGATCCGTACACCGGGATGCTGCGAATCGCCTCGATATCGGCGACAGTGCTCTCCTTCATTTTCACCACAAGATCGAAGGTGCGCTCGCCTTCGAGCACCTGGGTTGCGGCCTGCCCCCCCATGGCGGTGGCAACGATGTTCTGGACATCCTGGACGGCGAGGCCGTAACGGCCGATCGCCGCGCGGTCCACCGAAATCTGGATCTGCGGTTGGCCCATCAGATTATCCGTTCCGACATCGACCGCCCCCGGGACGGTCTTCACGATATCCGCGATCTGATCCGCGAACTTTTGAAGCTTCACCGGATCCTCGCCATATAACTTGATCGCCAGTTCGCTCTTCACTCCGGAGACCGCCTCATTGACATTGTCCTCGATGTATTGACTGAACTGAGAGTCGATGCCGGGAATTTCACGGAGTTTCCGGGCCATGGCGTCGCAGAGATCGTCGCGGTTATGGGCGGTCGTCCACGCCTCGCGCGGCTTCAAGCCGACGCTATATTCCGAAACGTCCCACCCATTCACGTCTGTGCCATCGTCGGGGCGCCCAATTTGGTCGATCACATACCTGACCTCGGGAAAGGAACAGAGCTTCTTGCGGACGTTCCGAGTAATTTTGGCGGCTTCCGACGGCGATATGGACTGGGGCGCAAACGTCCGCACCCAGAGTTCGCCCTCGTCCAGCTTCGGAAGAAACTCGCTTCCCAAGTGGGCGTACACAATCCCGCTGACAATCAACAATAGAGCGGCGGCGGCGATGACCGGCAGCCGCCATCTCAGTGCGAAATCCAGAAGCGGTCGATAAAGCCGCACCAGGATTCTGACAATCCACGACTCGTGGGCGGCAATCTTTCCGGGTTTGACGAAGAAGCTGGCCAACGCAGGCACAACGACCAGCGCAAACAGGGTTCCCGTGACTAACGCAAAGGTCAGCGTCATCGCCATCGGCTTGAAGATTCTCCCTTCGACCCGTTGCAAGGTATAGAGCGGAATAAAAGCCGTCAGCAGGATTGCCTTTGAAAAGAGAATCGGCCGTCCCATCTCCGCCACCGCCTCGGTAATCGTGGCAAGATGGGAATGGTGTTTGCCTCGCTTTTCCTCCAGTATACGCAGCAGATTCTCAATGATCACCACCGCGGAATCCACAATGATCCCGAAGTCGATTGCCCCCATCGAAATCAGGTTGGCGGGAATACCGCGAAGGTCCAGGAGCAGGAATGCGCCCAACAGCGAGATGGGCACCGCCAGGCCCACAATCAAAGCGGATCGGTAGTTGCCGAGCCCCAGAAACAGCATCAATACCAGAAGCACCAGGCACACACCTTCAGCCATGTTATGATGAACGGTATGCAAGGTGCGCTCGGTCAATCCGGTGCGGTCATAATACGGCACCAGCTTAACCCCCGGGGGAAGGTATTGCGCGTTGATCTTGTCGGCCATCGCTTCGATGCGCTTGCAAACCTGAAGCGGGTTCTCGCCTTTCCGCATCACAACGATTGCTTCCGGAACATCGTCCTCATCCCTGGTTACCCGTCCGTCTTTGGCGTCGGTCCGGCCCACCCTTCCCAAGCGCATGGCATGGCCGATGGCTACCTGGGCGACATCGCGAATTCGAATCGGCGTGCCGCCCACGGTGCTCACGGCGATGGCGTCAATGTCCGCGAGGCTGCGAACAATGCCCAACCCGCGTATGACATACAGCTCCGTGCCATGCTCGACATAGCCTCCCCCCGCGTTGCTGTTGCCAGTGCTTAATGCGGTGAACACCTGTTGCAGGTTAAGCCCGTAGGACTTGAGTTTCACCGGATCGACCAGCACCTGGTATTGCTTGGTTAGCCCCCCGAACGGATTCACGTCAATGACACCGGGCACCGCGCGCATTTTCTTTTCACACACCCAGTCTTCCACCGCCCTGAGTTCCTCGGCGGGAAATCCGGGCTGCGAGCGCAAGGTATAACGATAGACCTCGCCGATGGGAGTCGCATCGGGCGAAAGAGTGGATTGCGCTCCTGGCGGCAACGTAACGGCGCCGAGCATTTGGCTGGCAAGGTTGCGGATGGTGGCATTATCGGCATTATCCTCGAAAACGAGGGTGATCTGCGACAGTCCGAATATCGAAATGGAGCGCATCGACACCCGTTTTGGAATGCCGTTCATCACGCTCTCGATGGGGATGGTCACCAGCCGTTCGACCTCTTCGGCGGCGTGCCCGGGAAACAGGGTTTGAACTTGGACCGTTACATTGGTAACGTCGGGAAAAGCCTCCACAGGAAGCTCGTTGAAGGCGTTGACGCCGAAAAAGATAAACGCCAATAACAGCATCAGCACCACGGCCCGATGATGCAGAATAATGGAAGTAAGCTTCGAAATCATGAGTTATCCGCTCGCGGGGACTATAGGCGCGCCGCGCGATTGCGCTAGCCTTCCGGCTCTACCAACGCTTGCAGCAACAACGCCCCTTCGATAACCACCTTTTGACCGGCGTCAACTCCCGCAAAGATCGGCACCTTATTGTCTTTCTCAATCCCCGCCTTTACTTGCTTGCGCAGAAAATGGTTCGGAGTTTGTTCAACGAAGAGATACGAATCGTTTCCCTTCATAAACAGCGCCTTTGCCGAGACCTCAACGCCGGCTTGAGCCACTCCGGCCTGGTCCCGCACCACGTCCACCCGCACATACATTTCAGCCTTGAGCAATAAGTCGGGGTTCTTCACCACCCCGCGGATTTTGACAGTGCGGGTGCTCGGATCCATGGCAGCCCCGACCTTGTCGATCGCGCCGTGAAATACTTTGTCGGGAAAGGCCTTGCAGGAAACGCACAATTCAAGGCCCGGTTCCAAAGCGGGCAAGTCCGACTCTCCCACATCCACTTGCAGCCAGAGTGTGGAGGGGTCGGTTATGACAAAGAGCGGGGCGGTCACCGTGACGCTGCCGCCGAGCATTTGATCCGGGCGCACTTCCTGGCCGGGATTGATCGCCTTGTCGACCAGCACACCCGTCAGTGGGCTTTTCAGAATATACCTGGCATTGGTCGAAGGATCTTTGCCCGCATAACTCGCCACGATCGCTTCGAGCCGGTCGCCCGCGGAGCGCTTCAGTTCCTCCGCGTATCGATCGCCGCCGCCATAATTGGCGAGGCGCGCCGCAGCCCGGTCCCTTTCGGCCAGCGCGGCGACATACGCGGCCTGGGCTGCTTCGAAATCCTTTTCCGCGGCCGCTCCGTGTTCCTTCAAAATCTTGGTGCGGGCATACGCCTTGTCCGCGGCCGTCAGATTCCCAAGAGCCGTGCGCGCATCCGCCAGCGCCTGAGCGAAGTCCGGGGAATCGATCTCCGCAAGAGGCGCGCCAACCACGACGCGGGCGCCGAGGTCGGACCGAATCGCCGTCACGCGTCCCAACACGGGCGTAAAGACATGCACGGTTACGTCGTCGTTCCAGCAGAGCCGCCCCGACACGTGCGCGATCGCCAGTTTCCGGAGTTGCGCGGTTTGGACCGATATGGAGCTTAACTGCGGGGCGCCTTGGGGAAACGCCACTTCTTCGCCTTTCACATCGGGTTTCGGGGGCTCCGATACGGGATTTGAACCCCGCTTCTGGCAACCGGAAAGGATGAGGATGGCCAGGACACCAACGAGGCAGGGAAAACGCAAACGGTGGATAAACAACAGGCGGAACATTGGGAAAAATGCAAATCGATCTAGCCCCAAGCTAGCAGGCGTTTCCCTCCCTGTATGTCGGGTGCGCTCCCAATCGGGATGTAGGGCGTGAACCTACAATCTAACCGTTTCGGCGCGGTTCAAATGTGACACATTCGTCCCGCTCACTACGGTTCCGATAGCGATTTTGGTGGGAATTCGCGTGGGATCGCGTTGGGAGTTTCGAAGAACGCGCCAGCGTTATGGAGTGCGGCAGTCCCGTCTTTCCATTACCCACAAATACAAGTCCGAGCAGAGACATCAAAGCGGCCCTTATTATCTGTCATCCTGAGGCTTGCAGGCGGCCAAAGCGCGGCGTTGATTGTTGGGCAAGAACCTGGCATCGCCTGGCGCCTTTCCGGGCCAACGGCCCAGCCACAATGTAGCCTAGTACCATGTAACATGACTTGTGTCGCATCTTGACCCTGCCGGGTTTTAGAGGATACTGCCGTGATGGCACCACGCTACCGAGTTACCCTCACCGAAGTAGAACGGCACGCTCTTGAAGCACAAACGCGCAAAAGCAAGACCTTAGCTCCCAAATTCGTCCATGCCCGGGCACTTTTGCTCTGCGATGCTGGGCCACAAGGCGACCCATGGAAGGTTGTCGATGTGGCCAAAGCGCTTGGCATTTCATCCCGTACCGTTGAACGCATCAAGGAGCGGTTCGTGGAAGAAGGAATCGAATCTGCTCTGGAGCGAAAACCTCAATGCACGCCGCCGAAAATCATTTTCGACGGAGCCTTCGATGCCCGACTTACGGCTCTGGCTTGCTCTCCCGCACCTGATGGACGGTCTCGTTGGACAATTCGCCTGTTGGCCGAAAAAGTCGTGGAGCTAAAAATTGCGCCGACAGTTTCAACCATGACCGTTCAACGGGCTCTAAAAAAAACGAGCTTAAGCCTCACCTAAGCAAGTATTGGAAGATCCCGCCTGATAACTGCGCCACTTTCGTCGCTTGCATGGAGGACGTCCTCGACCTCTATCATGCGCCCTATGACCCGCGGTTCCCGCTCATCTGCATGGACGAATCCAACAAGCAGTTGATCGGGGAAGTGCAAGAACCCATCGCGCCGGCCCCCGGACACGGGCTACTGACGGACCATGAGTATGTGCGCAATGGGGTAGCGGACATCTTCCTGGAAATCGAACCTCTGAGCGGAAAGCGCCATGTAGAAATCACTGAGCGGCGGACCCGCCAAGACTGGGCGCATTTTATCAAATCAATGATCGATGAGCGTTATCCGCAAGCCGATAAAATCCGTTTGGTGATGGATAATCTCAACACGCACAGCATCGCCTCGCTCTATGAAACCTTCGAGCCACAAGAAGCCCGCCGATTGGCTTGCCGGTTGGAAATCCATTACACCCCAAAGCATGGGAGTTGGCTTAATATTGCCGAAATCGAACTCAGCGCCCTCAGCGGTCAATGCCTCAGCCGGCGGATCCCATGCATCGAACTTATGAGAAAAGAAGTCGCAGCCTGGGAACTCGACAGAAACAATCGAAACGCCGTCGTTAATTGGCGTTTCACAACCGAGGCCGCCCGCATCAAACTGAAGCGCCTTTATCCGACATTGTAGATGTTACACGGTACTAGGCTCATTGTGGTTAGGCCGTTGGTCCGCTTGACAGATACGAGATCGCTCCCAAGTAAGTCGATGAGATTTCTTTCCTCCAAACAAACGGTGCCGCGCCGAGTGGGATGCTCGTTCCCAGGCTCCTGCCTGGGAATGCAGCGCCTTCGAGACTCCAGCCTCGCCAACGCGTTACAAGGCAGGAGCCATGTAACGAGCGCGTAGTGCCCGGTAAGCACCTCAGACTGCTCACCCCTCGAAATTCACATGCACCACTTTCGCCGGCGCGAAGCCGTTGAACCAGGTGGCCGATGCGTTGCTGTAGGCCCCGATTTTGGTCGAGTAAACCAGATCCTCGATCTCCAAGTCCGGCAGTTCTTCGGATTGCGTGATGGTGTCGAGACCGTCGCACGTCTGGCCGAACACGGCGCAGATTTCCGTCTTCCCCTTCTTGAAGGCCTTGAGCCGGTACTGGCAGTGATCGAAGATAATCCCGGAAAACGTGTGGTAAACGCTGTCGTCGATGAAATAGCACGTCTTGCCGTCCCGCACGGCTTTGCCGATGACCTGCGCGATGCTCGTGGCCGCGGTCGCCACCAGGAACCGACCCGGTTCGGCGATGATCTGCACGTCTTTTGCGAAAAGCCGCGCGATCTCCGCGTTGATCTTCTTCGCTAGCACCGCAAACGGCACGACGTGCCTGTCGTAGGCCGCCGGGAATCCACCGCCGATGTCCAGGATTTTCAGCTCATACCCGCGGCTGCGCGATTCCTTCATGACCGCCGCGGCCATATTGAGCGCCTGCACGAAGTTCATGAAGTTGGTGCATTGGCTGCCCACATGGAAGCTGAGCCCTTCGGCGACCAATCCCATCTTGAACGCCGCCTCGACCAGGTCCACCGCCTCGCCGGGATCGCATCCGAACTTGGAGGAAAGCTCCACCATCGAGCCGGTATTGGGCACGCGCAGGCGCACGACGACGCCCGCGTTCGGCGCGTATTGCTTGATCTTCTTTAGCTCGTTGAGGTTGTCGAAGGTGACCAGCGGCTTGTACCGATCCAGCGCCAGCAGGGTCTGCTTGGGCTTGGTGGGGTTGGCGTAGATGATCTTGTCCCAGATGAAATCCTGCTGCGCCTTGGGCGAAAGCCGCCGGATGTTTTCGTAAACGAGCATGAACTCCGGCAGTGAGGCGACGTCGAAGCTGGCGCCGGCTTTGAAGAGCGTCCGGACGATTTCTGGAGCCGGATTCGCCTTGACGGCAAAATACGCCTGCACTTTCGGCAGATGCTCGCGGAACTCGGCGTAATTGCGGCGGATGACGTCGTGGTCGATGATCACCACCGGCGTGCCGTGCTCTTTGGCAAGGGTCTGAAGCGCTCGGGGTGTCATCTTAATCGAACACCGGCTTGGAGCCATCCAGCATCTTCACCTTGTTGTGGAGGAAATATTCCTTCGTGAGCGCCTTCACCGCCGCGGCGCGCGCGTCGTAGATGCGCTTGAGCTTGCGCGGCTTGTGTTTGGCGAGCGCGTAGTGGGTAAGCAGCGGCATGGCGATGGTGGTGTCGGTGTAGCAGACCACGGCGTCGGGCAGCTTCGTCGGGTCCACCTTGCCCCAGCTCACCGCCTCCGAGGGCGTTGCGCCGGAAAGGCCGCCGGTGTCCGGGCGCGCATCGGTTACCTGCAAGAACAGATCCTGGCCGAACTCCTTGATTCGCAGCACTTCCTGAATCTGCGGCTCGGTTTGCAGCATGAAATTTTTCGGGCTGCCGCCGCCCCACAAGACAACGGCGCTGCGTCCGCCGGCGCGTTTGGCCGCCAGCACGATGGCGGTGGTTTCGTTGACGTCGATCGACGGATTGACCCGCAGCTTGTTGCCGCGCAGTTCAACGCCCGCCACGTTCATGCCGATGGTCGAATCCCCCGGCGACGATGTGTAGCACGGCACGCCGGCGCGGTAGGCCGCGGCCAGCACTGAGACATCCTTCAGCCCGTTCTTGCGTTCCCATTCCGCGCAGTATTTGCCGAGAAGATAATGCAGTTCCGCGGTGCCCATTTCCTTTTGGAACTCGGGTTGGACGAGAATCTCGCGCAGGATATCGTCGGTGGCCATCAAACCGTCGGAATAGGGGATGAGGACATCGTAGATCCGGACGATGTCGTTATTGCGCAGGTCGGTATCGTCCAGCTTGAAGCTGCCGACGTGGACGGGCAGGTTCAGCGCGAAATGCATGTCGTGGTAGAGATTCGCGCCGGTGGCGACGATCCAGTCCACAAACCCCGCCTTGATGAGCGGAATGACGCACGAGCAACCCAGGCCGGCGGGAGTCAGCGCGCCCGAGAGCGTCATGCCGATGGTGACATCCTCATCGAGCATCTTCCCCGTGAACAACTGGCAGGCTTCTTTCAGCCGGGCGGAGTTGTAAGCGAGGAAAACGTCGTCGACCACGTCCGACAGCTTTTCCTTACCCGTGAGGTTCTTGGGCATGATGCGCTTGCCCGCCATGTACTGCTCCTTGTGGGGGCACTTCTTCTTCTTCATCCAGTCCGGCATTTCGGAGAGGGATTCGCGGGAACGACTGTGAGCTTTTTTGGTTTCGGCCATAAGGTTGAAATTTTGCGCTGGATGATAACCGGAATTACAGAGTTGCCAACGTTAAGAATGCGGGGATGACAATTTGGTGGGTTGGGGTGCGGACGGTGGGGCTGATCATTACCCACAATTCGAAGCCCGAGCGCGGAAGCCGAAGCGGCCCATTTTAAACCGTCATCCTGAGCTTGCGAAGGATCTCACGCCACGCCAGCCAGCGTTATGCAACCATTCACCGTCGTCGGAGCTGGCGGCGTCAACCGCATGGGCTGTCAGTTCCGCTTATGCGCCGACTGAAACGAACGTTTGGACTGCTTCGTGAGATCCTTCGCAAGCTCAGGATGACATGCATTCGGGGGGGGGCGTGCTGGTTCGTGTGTCTGGCCTGTAAACTTGCGGGTGATGGAAAGCGATAGGGACGGCACTCCGTGCCGTCCGAACGCCGCAGACGCGGCAAGAGCAAACGTACACCCGGACGGCACGGAGTGCCAATCCCTACCGTGGCAACCACAGCCGCAAAAAAACACCGGAAAACAGTCATCACGCTGCTATTGTAAAATTTTTCCACATGACCAAACCCAAACCGCTCAAAGTCGGCCTCGTCAGTCTCGGCTGCGCCAAGAACCTGGTGGATGCCGAAATCATGCTGGGCGGCGTGCTCACCCACGGAATGGAAATCGTCTCGGAGGCAGGGGACGCGGACGTGCTCATCGTCAACACCTGCTCGTTCATCGATTCAGCCAAGGAAGAGTCGATCGAGGCGATCCTGGAGGCGCACCGTCAGCGCGGGCTGAGCCGAAAGCCGGGCCAGAAGCTGATCGTCGCCGGTTGCATGGCGCAGCGCTTTTCCAAGGAACTGGCCCATGAACTGCCTGAAGTGGACGCTTTTGTCGGGCTGGACCAGGTGGCCGATGTCGCGGCGGTCATCGAGCAGGTTGCCGCCCGGCCTTCGCCCCTCACCGACGAGCACTGGGAACCGCTGAACCTCGTCGCACGCAAAGCCGCTTACATCCCGGACTACGACACCCCGCGTTTCCGGCTGACCCCCGCGCACTCCGCATTCACCAAGATCGCCGAAGGATGCAATCATCCGTGCTCGTTCTGCGTCATTCCGCAGATCCGCGGCAGGCATCGCAGCCGCACCGTGAAATCGGTGGTGGCCGAAGTGCGCAACCTCGTGGCAGACGGCGTGCGGGAAATCAACCTCATCAGCCAGGACACCACCTATTTCGGCATGGACCTCTGGGAGAAACATCCCGGCCCCACCCAACCCGTCGATTCCTCGCGCGGCCCCACCATCGTCCGCCTGCTAGACGAATTGCAACGCATCGACGGCGATTTCTGGATCCGGCTTCTCTACACGCATCCTGCCCACTGGAGCGACGAACTGATTGCCTGCATCGCCCGGAACGACAAGATCGTGCGCTATATCGACATGCCGCTTCAGCATATCCACCCCGCGATGCTGCGGGCGATGCGCCGGGAAACGACCTCTGAGCACATCGTGAACTTGATCGCGCGCATCCGCGCCGGCATTCCGGGCATCGCCATCCGCACGACCTTCATCGTCGGGTTCCCCGGCGAGACCGAAGAGCATTTCCAGGCGCTGCTCGGTTTCATCGAGACGACCCGCTTTGAGCGGCTCGGCATCTTTACTTATTCGCAGGAGGAAGGGTCGCGCGCCGCGCAAATGGAGGGGCAGGTGGCGACGGTCACCAAGAAGGCGCGCTACCGCCGGGCGATGAAGTTGCAGCAACGGATTGCGCGCGAGGTCGCGGAGAGCTTTGTGGGAAAAACGATTCGGGTCTTGGTCGATTCGCCGTTTTCCGCCCGCAGCAGCGCCGATGCGCCGGAGGTAGACTGCCGGGTGATCCTCAAACGCGAACTGCCCGTCGGCGAGTTTGCCCGGGTCAAGATTGTCGGAACGCACGACTACGATAATGTTGGCGAGCCGGGTTGAAGCGCAGATAACTGCTCGGCGGCACGTTGGTCCTCTCAATGCAGTGAGTGCCATTCGGGTCAATTCGCTGTTGCGCGCCATGGGACTCTTGGTCACAATTATGTTTATGAACTCCAATGACATGCGCTGGTATCACTATTTGGCCTATTTCTTCGGGGGCGCTTTCCTTGCGAACGCGCTGCCACATCTCGGCAATGGGATCTCGGGCCATGCTTTTCAGAGTCCTTTCGCGACCCCTCCCGGGGTAGGGTTGTCTTCCTCGACGGTCAATGTCCTGTGGGGCCTATTCAACCTCGCTGTCGCCTATCTGCTTGTGTGCCGGGTAGGGAGCTTTGAACTGCGCAAGACCCGGCACGTCCTTCCCTTCGGTGCGGGCATCCTGTTGCTTTCGCTCCTGGCCGCTCATGCGTTTGGCCGGTTCCACGGAGGATTGTGAGTCTCGCACCGAGGTGCTACAGACAAAAACCTGACGGGTTGGGCAGCGAAACCCCCGTGGAATTTAGCTGGCCCATGCTCCAGCGAATGGCAATGCTCGGCACCCGTGAACAACCTAATTAACTCAGAGAAGACTGCCATCACGACGCGCTTGTTTTACCTGGCTGCGTTCGCCCTTTTTGCATTTCTGGAAACAGGCTGTGTATCGATCCCGTGGTGATGATCAAGGCTGGTTGAGTTTGTGAGGTGCCAGCGGGCGCAGGACAAATTTCTTCTATTATTGGACCCGCCGATTTCTTGCAAGAACGTCGGAGACCGGGCTCTGGGGAGCGCACGCGCCCTCGCGTGCGGCCTTTGGCGCCCCGCCAAAGGCATCTTCTCTCAA
>Ga0316218_1002097_pt1 | contig 19437 bp, 15 predicted proteins | sample TBH18003metaG_FD_203634 | JGI IMG/M metagenome (GOLD analysis project Ga0316218, IMG submission 203634) | Freshwater microbial communities from Trout Bog Lake, Wisconsin, USA - TBH18003 | ecosystem: Environmental > Aquatic > Freshwater > Lake > Hypolimnion/Profundal zone | place: USA: Wisconsin...
CAAATCCGCGCGCACGTTCCTGTTGCTTGGCCACCGTTTGCCCTCTGGTGGGCGTGCGCTTGACGGCTGCCGGGGCCTTCGACCGTGCCGGGGCACCGCCGCGTGAGGAGGATTTGTCGGCGATTTCGTCGCTATCCACCTTGAAGAAATCGATCGAGTTTTGCAGTTCGCGCGCCTGTATCGCAAGCTCTGCCGAAGTGGAGGACATTTCGTCCGAGGCGCCGACGTTCTGCTGGGTGACCTCGTCGAGGCGCTGGATGGCCTGATTGATCTGGGCGACGCCGATGTTCTGTTCACGGCTGGCGGCGGAGATTTCCGACACCAGCTCGGCGGTCTTGCGGATGTCGGGAACCAGGCGGTTGAGCATCTCGCCGGCTTCCTGCGCGAATTTGACCGTGTCGCTGGACATGGCGGAGATTTCCGCAGCGGCAGCTTGGCTGCGTTCGGCCAGCTTGCGTACTTCGGAGGCGACGACGGCAAAGCCCTTGCCATGTTCGCCGGCGCGGGCGGCCTCGACGGCGGCGTTCAGCGCCAACAGGTCTGTCTGGCGGGCGATTTCCTGCACGATGCTGATCTTTTGCACGATGGTGCCCATCGCTGAAACAGCGCGCACAACGGCCTCACCCGACAGTTCGGCATCCTTGGCGGACTGGCGGGCGATTTGTTCGGTTTGCGCTGCGTTATCAGCGCTTTGCTTGATGTTTGCGGCCATCTCTTCCATCGAGGACGAGGCCTCTTCGGCGGAGGCCGCCTGATCGGTCGCGCCCTGCGCAATCTGCTGCGAGGCGGTGGACAATTGCTGCGAGCCGGTGGAGACATTGTCGGCGGCGACGATCGCATCGGTGACGACACCGCGCAGCCTTTGGACCATCTGTTGCAAGGCCAGCCCCAGCACATCCTTGTTGGACATCGGCGTGGCATCAACCGTCAGATCGCCCTCGGCAATGGCGCCGGCGACAGAAGCGGTGGCGCGCAGGTTAGTGACCATGGCGCGCATGGCGATACCCAGCGTGTCCTTGTCCGAACGCGGCTGAATTTCAACCGAGAGGTCGCCCTGGGCGATCTTGTCAGCGATGTCGGCGGTGCCGCGCAAGGACGCCAGCGTGGTGTTGAAATCGGCGCGCAGATGTTCGAATTCCGGGATGAACGGCGTGGTCAAATCCGATTCAAGGTTGTTCACCGCCAATTGCGACAGCGCGCCGGCGATCTCATTCACCGCATTGACGCGGCCGGTGACATCGACGGCGAATTTGACGACCTTGACGACCTTGCCCTTTTCATCGCGGATTGGGTTATAGGCGCCTTGAATCCACACTTCCTTGCCGCCGCGGCCAAAGCGTTTGAATTCGCCGGCCTGATAATCGCCGCGGCCCAGATTTTCCCAGAACGTGCGATATTCGGGCGCGGCAACCAGTTCGGGCGCGCAGAACATGCTGTGATGGCGCCCTTTGATGTCGTCCAGCGAATAGCCCATGGCATTCAGGAAATTGCCATTCGCGGTGATGATCGTGCCGTCGGGCTTGAATTCGATCACCGCCTGTGAACGGGCGATGGCCTCCATCTGGCCGGCGTAATCGACGTTCATCAGCCGTTCCTTGGCATCGGCCCATTCGACCACAAAGCCGGCCCTTGCGCCGTTCGCCATGATCGGGATCACCACCAGATCGAACACCCGGCTGCCGACATTGATTGTGGCGTTATAGGGGCTGGTCAGCCGGCTGAGCATCGCGCGCTGATGCGAGGGGTTCTTGTGAAAAATATCGATGTTGCTGCCCACCAAGGTCGCGGTGTTGAATCGCGGCAATTCTTTTTGAAGTTCCCGTTCGGCCTCGCGCATCAACGCCCACAATGATTCGTTGAGGAAGGTGATGTTCAAATTATCATCGGCCATCATGACATTGGCCCGCAGCAAATTGAGCGCGGCAAGCTTGGTCATTTCCAATTCGGTTACGGGGGGGGCTGCTGGTTCGGAATTGGTTGATTTTATGGCTTTAATGATGGCGGAAAGCATAGGGAACCTCGGATTTCAAGTGGCATCCAGACAAGACTAAAGCCGTAACCGTTCACTCTGCGGGCCAGTCGATGGACAGCGAATTTGGCATGGCGACAATCGGCCGCAATAGATGCACCGCGCGGCCCAAGGTTTGATGAAGGTTTTGAGCCGGAAAAACCCTTATGAGCGGACATGGCTATTTCAGGTGCGGCTGATCTTTGGCGGGCAGTATCGGACCGGCCGCCCTCGTTAGGTTCAAATACTTGAAAGGGCCTAGGCTGACCTCAACGATTGTCGTGCAAAGGGAGGGCTTGGCCGATGTGCGCGGAGAATCGGTGGCCATGCTGCTGGACGCCGCAGCGTGAGCCCGTACATTGCAGGATCAACCCCGTGAACGCCCACGCCCGAATGCCCCTGCCCGATGTCACCGAAGACACATTCAGCCCCCACAATTTCGAACGGCTGACGCGGCTGGTCGGCGATCACTGCGGAATCCAGCTGCCCCCTTCCAAACGCACCATGATCGAGGGGCGGCTGCGGCGGCGAGCGCGGGTGCTGGGCAATTTGCGGCTGGATGATTATTGCCGATATGTATTCACCGAGGGGAAAATCGCCGGCGAATTGCCGCATCTGATCAACGCGCTGACCACCAACAAGACCGATTTCTTTCGCGAACCATTGCATTGGGGCAGTCTGACGCAGCAGATCCTGCCCGAATTTTCCGCAAGGTCCAACCTGCCGATCCGGGCGTGGAGCGCCGCCTGCTCGACGGGGGCAGAGCCTTATACGCTGGCGATGGTGCTGAATGCCTATGCCGCCAGCCACGCGGGGTTCCAATACGGCATTCTGGCGACCGACATCGATACCGACGTTCTGGAAACCGCCCGGCGCGGCATTTATCCGCGCGATATGGTCAGCCCAGTTCCGGAAGCGATGCGCGCCGCCCACATCATGGAGCCGCAGGACCCCGCCTGCAAGGATGTGCGCATCAACCCCGATTTGCGCGCCACCATCGGCTTTGCCCAGCTGAACCTGATGGACAGCCATTATCCGGTGGGCGCGCCGATGGACCTGATATTCTGCCGCAACGTCTTGATCTATTTCAACAAGGCCACGCAGCAGAAAGTGGTGTCGCGGCTGGTCGATAATCTGAAGCCGGGTGGGTACCTGTTCCTCGGCCATTCCGAAGGCATCGCGGGCGGCGATAACCGCCTGACCCTGTGCACCAATACGATCTATCGGCGGAACTGATGGGGGGAACGGGGCCGGTCTGGGCAATTCGGGGATTGACGAGGGTGCCCGGATTGTCACAGGCGCAAGGCGACATCATCGCCGCCATGGCGAATAGGGGAAATTATGACCACGCCACCCACATCGCAAGCCCAATGCGAACATTTTGCCCATTGCGTTCAGGTATTTGGCGGAGTTCCCGCGACATCCCGGCGTCTGGGTATCGACGAGCGGGCGATCCGGCGTTTCATTAATGGCGAGCTGCCGGTCAGCGCGCGCCTGCTGGGTGACTGCGCGGCGGCCTTGCGCCACCTGATCGCCGAGGCCACCGCCGCGGAGGCCGATATCGCGGCGCTGAATGCCGGCTAAGGTGAATGCCGGCTAAAACGCGATTTCCTTGCCCTCGTAATCGAACAGCTTGCCGCTGTCGGGCGCCTTCAGTTCCTCGATCACATCGAGCAATTGCAGGGCGGCGCGTTCCGGGTCGAACAACTGGCCGGGCCGGACATTGGCCTGAAACGGGCGCGACAGCGCGGTATCAACCGTGCCGGGGTGCAGCGCGACGACGATGGCGCGGGAATTGCGGCGGCGTTCCTCGATGGCGAGGTTGCGCACAATCATGTTCAGCGCCGCCTTTGACGCGCGGTAGCCGTACCAGCCGCCCAGCTGATTATCGCTGATCGAGCCCACCCGCGCCGACAGCGCCGCGAAGACCGACCGCCCCGCACGCGGCATGATCGGCAGGAAATGCTTGGCCACCAGCGCCGGGCCGATCGCGTTGACGGCGTAAACCTGCGCCAGCCAATCGGGGTCGAGGTCACGCAGCGCCCTTTCGGGGCCGTCGGCGCCGGCATGCAGCACCCCGGTCGCGATGACCACCAACGCGGGCGGCGGCCCCTTGGCGACATGGGCGGCGGCGGCGGCGATGCTTGGCTCATGTTGCAGATCGATATGCTGCGCCCCTGTGCGCGAGCGGGCGAAACCGTGGACGACGTCAAAGGCGCCCTCCTCGATCAAGGCGGCCTCGAACGCCGCGCCGATCCCGCCCGAGGCGCCGATGATGACGGCTGAACCGCTCATGCGCGGCTGAACCGCCAGCGGTCGGCGTCGCTGTTTGCCGCGTCATAGCGGTATCCGTCGCTGTCAAAGCCGCGCATCGCATCCACGTCGGTGATGTGATGTTCGCACATCCAGCGCGCCATCAGGCCGCGCGCGCGCTTGGCGTGAAAGCTGACGAAGCGCGGGCCATCGGGGCCGGGCTCGCGGAATTCGACCTCGATGACGCGGGTCGCGCCCAGCTGGCCTTTTACGGCGGCGAAATATTCGAGGCTGGCGAGGTTGAGCACCACGCCCGAGCCTTCCTCCGCCAATTGGCGCAGCAGCAGATCGGCGATGCGCGGCCCCCACCAATCGGTCAGTTTGGGCCGGTCTGGCGCCCAGCGCGTGCCCATTTCCAGCCGGTAGGGCCGGATCGCGTCGAGCGGCCTCAGCAGGCCATACAGCCCCGACAGCATCCGCAGATGGCTCTGCGCAAAGGCCAAGCCCGCCTCGTCCAGCCTATGCGCATCCAGCCCTGTGTACACATCGCCGGCAAAGGCGAACAACGCGGGCCGCTGCGGCAGGGTGGCAAAACTGCGAAACCGCGTGGCATTCAGCTCTGCGAGGCGCGGCGAGATATGCATCAGCCCCGACAGCTGCTGCGGCGACAGGCCCGCCGCCGCGCCGGCAAGGCCGCTGGCTTCCTGAGCGAAATGCGCCCTGGTGGGCACCAACGGCGGCAGCGCGCGTTCAAAATCGAGCGTCTTGGCGGGGGAAATCAGGGCAATCATGGCAGCGGCTGTAGGGCGGATCGGCGCCTTCGTCAAAACGCGCGGGCAAATGGGCGTTTATCGTTTACGGAATATGACCGACAGATTGTTGGCCGGCATATCAACGGACTGCACGAAATCCAGACCCTGTGCGGCGGCGCATTCCACCACCGCGCTCAGTTCGCGGATGCCCCAGCGGGCGTCTTGCCGGCGCAGATCGCGGTCAAATGCGGCGTTGCTGGGCTCCAGCGGGCGGTTCGGCTGGATGTATGGGCCGTACAGATAGAGCACGCCGCCGCCACGCAGGATCTGGCCCGCGCCGCGCATCAGCCCCAAGGTCGCCGCCCAGGGGCTGATGTGGATCATGTTGATGCAGACCACCGCCGCCGCCTGCCCCACTGGCCAAGGCGTTTGCGCGGCGTCGATTTCCAGCGGCGGCAATATGTTGGGCGCCGCCTCGGCATCCGTCCACGCGGCGATGGATTGGCGCGCCGCCGCCGATGGGTCTGACGGCTGCCATGTCAGATGCGGCAGGTTCCGCGCGAAATGCACCAGATGCTCGCCGGTGCCGCTGGCGACCTCCAGCACCAGCCCGGTGGCGGGCAGTTGTTCGCGCAGCACCGCAAGGATCGGATCGCGGTTGCGCAAGGCAGCGGGGGCGGAGCGGCGGGCGTCATCGGTGGTAGTCATGGGCATGGCCTAGCAGAGTGGCCCACCGAGAAACAACCGCGGCGATCATGCGCCCGAATAGCCCGGCAGAGATTTGCAGGCTTGCGGTTTGGCGTCAAATGACCTTTTATCGTCGGCCCCACCAAGGACGCCTTCCTCATGCGACACCTTTCCCAATTTATCGCCGGCGCGGCGCTGGCTGTGATCGCCGCTCCCTCTTTCGCCGCGCCCGGCCCATCACCGCAGGCGGTGGCTGAGGCGGCGCTGGCCGAGGCGCCGGTATGGGATGGCCACAATGATGTGCCCGAACAACTGCGCGACCGGCGAAAGGATGTGCTGGCGGGGTTTGACTTTACCGACACCCGTGGCACCGCCGATGCCACGAACGGCGCCATGCAAACCGATCTGACGCGGCTGGCCAAGGGGCATGTCGGGGCGCAGTTCTGGTCGGTCTATGTCTCGGCCGATCTGGCGGGGCCGCAGGCGGTGCAGGCGACGATGGAGCAGATCGACGTGATGAAGCGCCTGATCGCGCAGCATCCCGCTCAGATGCAATATTGCGAGGACAGCGCCTGTGTGCGCGCAGCATGGCAGGCGCATCGTATCGCCAGTCTGCTGGGGATGGAGGGCGGGCATTCGGTGAATGGATCGCTGGGGGTGCTGCGGCAGATGTACGCGCTTGGCGCGCGGTACATGACGTTGACCCATTTCAAAAACACCGCCTGGGCCGACAGCGCCACCGATGCGCCGGCGCATAATGGCCTCACCCCGTTTGGGGCCGATGTGGTGCGTGAAATGCAGCGGATGGGGATGTTGGTGGACCTGTCGCATGTCGCCGAAAGCACCATGCTGGGCGCGCTGGATACGGCCCGCGCGCCGGTGATGTTCAGCCACAGCTCCGCGCGGGCGCTGGTGGATCATCCGCGCAATGTGTCCGACGCGGTGCTGGACCGGCTGAAGGCGAATGGCGGGATCACCATGGTCAACACCTATCCGCCCTATGTCAGCGAGGCGGTGCGGCGGTGGGGCGTGGCGGATGCCGCCGCCAAGGCCGGGGCGGATGCCAACCATCCCGGCGACCCCTCCGGCGCCAAGGCGGAGTATGCCGCATGGGGCGCGGCCCACCCCAAACCCCGCGCGAGCCTGACCCAAGTCGCCGACCACATCGACCATATCGTGCGCCGCATCGGGGTGGATCATGTTGGCATCGGCGGCGATTTCGACGGGATCGAGGACACCGCCGAGGGCATGGAGGACGTCTCCACTTACCCCGCGCTGTTCGCTGAACTGGCCCGGCGCGGCTATTCCAAGGCTGATCTGATGAAGATCGCCAGCGGCAATATGCTGCGCGTGTTAAAGGCCGCGGAAGATTACGCCGCCGCCCACCGCGCCGACCCGCCCATCGAAAGCCCGACCGCCTTTTGACCCTAGCGCGCAACCTATAAACCACCTTCCACAGGAGACCCAGTGACAGATATTGCATACCGCCCGCTCGGCCAGACCGGAATTCAGGTCAGCGCCATTTGTCTGGGCACCATGACCTGGGGCAGCCAAAACAGCGAAGCCGAAGCCCACGCCCAAATCGATTACGCGCTGGACCGAGGCATCAACTTCCTCGACACGGCGGAAGTTTATCCCACCACGCCGGGGACGCCGGAAAACCGGGGCAGCACCGAAAGCTATATCGGCAATTGGATCGCGGGTTCCGGCAAGCGCGCGCAGGTCGTGCTGGCGACCAAGGTGGCGGGGCCGTCCTTCATGGGGCCGGTGCGCGGCGGCGACAATCACCTCGATCGGCGCAATATCGAACTGGCGGTGGAGGATAGCCTGAGGCGACTGCGCACCGATTATATCGACCTCTATCAGATCCATTGGCCCGATCGCGGGGTGCCCAAGTTTGGCGGGCGCGGGCTGGCGGCCTTGGCGGACCCCGCCGGCACCGTCGCCATCGAGGAAACCTATGCGGTGATGGGGGATCTGGTGAAGGCGGGCAAAATCCGCAGCTTTGGCGTGTCGAACGAGACGCCCTGGGGCGTGGCGGAATATCTGCGTCTGGCGCGCGAAACGGGGGGGCCGCGCGTGGCCTCTATCCAGAACGCCTACAATCTGCTGAACCGGGTTTTCGAGATTGGCCTGTCGGAATTTGCCCTGCGGGCGGACGTCGGGCTGCTGGCCTATTCGCCTTTGGCGGCGGGATATCTGTCGGGCAAATATCAGGGTGGCATGGTGCCGCCGGGCGCTCGCGCGGCGGTGGCGGCCAACTTTCCCCGCTATCGCACCGCCCGTCAGGCCGAGGTGGTGGCGCGTTACATCGGCATCGCCCATGCCTATGGCCTCAGTCCAGAGGCGCTGGCCTTGGCCTATGTCTATTCGCGCAAATTTGTCACCAGTTCGATCATTGGCGCCACCAGTCTGGCGCAATTGACTGCTGATATCGACGGCAGCCTGGTGCAGCTGCCCGAAGGCGCGTTGCAGGCCATAGAGGAGGTTTACAGCCTCAACCCGGACCCCTGCCCTTAGGCGTTCGGGCGGGGCAAGGCCAACAGCGCGCATAACGCCAGCACCGAGCCCGCCGCCATACACGCCGCCACCACCGGCAGCCCCAACCCCGTCTGAAACAAAAAGCCGGCGATGATCGGGCTGACCACCGCCCCGCCTCGGCCTATGCCGATGACGAAACCGGTGCCGCCCGCCCGCAGCCGCGTAGGGAAGGACTGCGCGATCAACGCATAGAACAGCACCACCGCGCCATTGGTGGCGAAACCTCCCATCCCCGCCGCCCACGACAGCGCCGACAGCTGGCCCGGCACTTGCCCGAAGCCCGCAATACCCACCACCGACAGCCCCAAGGCCCCCGCCAGCAATCTGCGCACATCAAACCGGCTGGCCAGCAGGGTGAACACCAGCGCCCCGCTGAGGCCTCCGACATTCGCCCACACCAGCACATGGCCCGCGCTGGACGCCGGAAAGCCCATGTCTGCGACGATCTTTGGTACCCATTTCAGGATGAAATAAAACGTCGCGATGTGGCTGAGATAGCCCAGCGTCAGCAGCAAGGTGACCCCTCGCACCCCCGGCGTGAACAATTGCGCGATGGAAGTAGGCTCGCCGGCGCCCTCTGCCGGGGGCAGCGCGGCCAGCGTGGGTTGGCCCAGCGCCGTCAGGCTGCGGTTCAGCCGCGTCAGGCTGGTCTGGGGGTTCTGCAACAGCGCGCCGACCGGTTCGGGCAGCAGCGCCAGCACCAGCGGCAGCAAACACACCGCGAACCCCGCCCCAATCAAAAACACCGACCGCCAGCCGAACCCCGCCAGCAACGCGCTGGCCAGACTGCCCCCCAGCACCGCGCCCAAGGGATAGCCGCCCGCCATCAAGGCGACGCTGGCGCTGCGCAGCCGGTCGTTGGCATATTCGGCGACCAGCGCATTGGTGATCGCCAGCATGCCGCCGATACCCAGCCCGGTGGCGAGGCGCGTGGCGCTGAGCGCGGCGATGCTGGTGACTTGCGAGGTGGCGCTCATCCCCAGCGCCATCGCGATCAGGCAGCCAATCACCGTGGGCCGCCGCCCGATCCTGTCCGCCACCTGCCCCAGCACCACCGAGCCGACCGCCATCCCCGCCAGTTCCATCGCCAGCACAATGCCCAGCGCCGCCTTGCCGACATGCCATTCCTGCGCAATACCCGGCGAGGCAAAGCTGATCGACAGCACATCAAACCCATCCAGCCCGTTCAGCGCCACACACAGCCCAATCGCCACGATGGCCCGCCAATGCATCGGGCTTTCCGCCAGCAATCGGCGCGGGTCGCTGGGGGATTGATCGGGCATCAGCACTCTCCGTTTATCTTTTAGCGCACCACGTAGAAGTCGATGACCACATGATCAGGCCGGCGCACCCCGCGCGCCACGAACACCGATCGCGCCATCCAGCCCTGCGCCCCCGCCGGAACTGCAAAGCGCGGGCTGGTGCGGAAATAATAGGCGGATGGGTCGGTGGGCACGCCCTTGGCCAGTTGCTCGGTGACCTCTGGCGTGGCGACGCGGACGCCGGGGTTGGTGACCTCGATCACCGTGCCATCGGCGGCGCGCAGGAAATAATGCGCCTCCACCCGGGTCAGGCCGCCGGGCAGGATGCTCTGCCAATCGCCGCCGCCCGCCAGCACCGTGCCGTTCAGCAAGGGGCCGGTGACTGTCCCCCCGGTGATCGGGATAAAGCGTTTTCGCGCGCCATCGACGGTACCTTGTTCGACCGGCGGCGCCAGTTCCACCCGCGCCGAGAACGCATATTCGAGGGCAGGCGCCGGGGCCGCCGGGCCGGTTTGCGCTGCCGCAGGTGCCATCATCCCCATCCCCATTACAGCCGCCAGAACCCAGCGCATCATATCGGATAGTGCCCGGCCTGCGTTTCCACGGTGATCCAGCGGGTTTCGGTGAAGCTGTCGATGCCCTGCCGCCCGCCGAACCTGCCATAGCCCGATGCGCCCACCCCGCCGAAGGGCATCTGCGCCTCGTCATGCACGGTGGGGCCGTTGACGTGGCATATGCCGGATCGGATCTGCCGGGCGACCCGCAGGCCGCGCGCGACATCGCGGGTAAAAACGGCGGCCGACAGGCCATATTCGCTGTCATTGGCCAGTTCGATGGCGTGGGCCTCGTCGGCGGCGTGGATGATGCCAACCACCGGGCCAAAGCTCTCGTCGCGGAACAGGCGCATGGTGGGCGTCACCCCGTCCACAACATGCGCGGGCATCAGGACGTTCTGCGTGGTGGCGCCGCCGGTCAGTAACCGCGCGCCGTGGGCCAGCGCGTCCTCGACCAGCGCGGTGCAATGCGCCACCGTCTTGGCATCGACCACCGCGCCCAGCGGCGTTTGCCCCTGACGCGGGTCACCGACGGCCATGGTTTTCACCTTGGCGGCGAATTTTTCGGCGAAGGCCTGCGCCACGGCCTCCACCACGATGATCCGTTCGGTGGACATGCAGATCTGGCCCTGGTTCATGAAGGCACCGAAGGCGGCGGCCTTCACCGCCTCATCCAGATCGGCGTCGTCCAGCACGATCAGCGGCGCTTTCCCGCCCAGTTCCAGCAGGCAGGGTTTCAAATGCTGCGCAGCACGTGTTGCAATAATGCGGCCCACAGCGGTGCTGCCGGTGAAGTTGATGCGGCGAACTTCGGGCGCGTCGATCAGCGCGGCGACGACCTCTGGCGCGTCGGCGGGGGCGTTGGTGACGACCTGCACGACGCCCTCTGGGAAGCCGGCTTCGGCGAAGGCCTCGATGATGAGGGCGTGGGTGCGGGGGCATTGTTCGCTGGCCTTCAGGATCACCGCATTGCCGCAGGCGAGCGGCACCGCAATCGCCCGAACCCCCAGAATAATCGGCGCATTCCAAGGCGCTATGCCGAGGATCACCCCCACCGGTTCGCGCAGGGCCATCGCAAGGCAGCCGGGTTTGTCGGAGGGGATCACCTCGCCGGCGATCTGGGTGGTCAGCGCCGCCGCCTCGCGCACCATGCTGGCGGCGAGGGTGAGGTTGAACATCGCCCAGCCAGCGGTGGCGCCGATTTCGCCCATCATCGCGTCGACGAAATCATCCTTACGCGCCTCCAAGGCGGCGGCGGCCTTCATCAGCACGGCGCGGCGGGCGTTCGGCCCCAGCGTGCCCCAAGCTGGTTGCGCGGCGGCGGCGCGCGCGGCGATGGCGGGCATGTCGGCGGCCTGCATTGCGGGGGCGGTGGAGGCAATTTCGCCGGTCATCGGGTTTAAACGGGTGAAATTCATGGGTTCGTTTCCCTATTTTCTAACCAACCAGCATCAAGGCATCGAGCGCGACCACGCCTTCTCCGGCAGGATGCAGGATCACAGGGTTGAGGTCAATTTCGGCAATGCGCGGCTCGGCCAGCAGGATCGCCGAAACCTGTCGGATCAGCCGCGCCAGCGCCGCCACATCCAGCGCCGGACTGCCGCGATAGCCGCCGAGCAGCGCGGCGCTTTTCAGCTGCATCAGGCCTGTGATGATCGCCTGTTCGGAAAGGTCGGGCGTGAACAAACACACATCGGCGAGGATCTCCGCCGTCACCCCGCCAAAGCCCGCCAGCACCACCGGCCCCCATTCGGGATCGTTTTTCGCGCCGACGATCATCTCCAGCCCGCGTTTTCCCATGGCCTCGATCAAGACGCCGTCGAGGGTAATGCTGCAATCATATTGCGCAACATTTTCGTGCATTTTCGCCCAAGCCGCACGCACTTCGGCGGGGCCAGAAAGGTTCAGCATCACCCCGCCGGCATCGGATTTATGCCCCAGGCGAGCCGCCTGCGCCTTCATCGCCACCGGATAACCGAGCGCCTCGGCGGCGCGGACTGCCTCATCGGCGCTGGCGGCAAAATGCCCCGCCGGGAACGGAATGCCCAGCGGCGCGAGCAAAGCCTTGGCGCGGTATTCGGGGACCACGCCTTGCATCGCAGCCAATCCAGCAACGGGTGTGGCCGCCGGCGCGTCGTCGCCCAAATCCAGCGCTGCATGGCCGGCAAGCCGGGCCAGCGCCCGCAGTGCGCGTTCGGACGAGGGGAACCAAGGCACGCCCGCATTGCGCAGGGCGGCAATGAAATGCTGCGGCATATCAGCCCCTTCGTCCAGCCCGGCGAAGATCAGCGGTTTGCCGTGACCCGGCTCGATGGCCTTCAGGATCGCCGGCACTTTGATCGTCGCGGTGACGGGATCGCCCTGAATGATGCCCGCCAGTACCGCGCCCACCCGCGCATCACTCAGCAAAGCCGCCAGCGTGTGGGTATAGATCTCGGGCTGACTGAGGCCCTGCGCGGTAATGTCCAGCGGATTGCTGACCGGCACAAATGGCGGCAGGGCGGCGCGCAAGGTGGGCGAATTGGCATCGTCCAGCGCGGCCAGTGGCAGGGCGATTTCCTCGGCCAGATCGAGGGTCAGCGCCTTGAACGCGCCGCTCTCGCCCAGCACCGCCGCTTGCGGGTATTGCATCGGCGGGCAGCGGGTCAGGATCTCCGCGATGTCGCCCAGTTCCTCCAGACTGTCGGCGAAGATCACCCCGGCGCGGGCGACCTTGGCGCGCATCAACTGGTAATCGCCCGCCATCGCGCCGGTATGGGTGGCGGCGGAGGCGCGGGCCGCGCTGCTCTTGCCGGGGTGCAGCAAGACGATGGGTTTGCCCGCCGCCCGCGCCGCATTTGCCGCCGCCAAAAAGCGGGCCGGGGCGCGGAATTGCTCGACGATCATGGCGATGACGTGGGTGTGGGGATCATTCACCAGCCAGCCGACGTAATCCTCGACGCCGCTGGCCGCTTCGTTGCCGGTGGATACCGAAAAACTGAGCGGCAGGGCGCGCGAGCCCAGCGTGGTGGACAGCACCGCCGCCATCGCCCCCGATTGCGACACGATACCCACGGCGCGCGCGCCCTTCGGCGCCACGCAGGCGGTCTCGACAAAGGTCAGCGGTGTGCCATCGACGTGGTTGACGAGGCCAAGGCAGTTCGGCCCTTCGATCACCATGCCGGTTTCGCGGGCGATGCTGGCGATCTCGGCCTGTTCGGCGGCGCCTTCCGGGCCGCCCTCGGCAAATCCCGCCGCGAAGATGATCGCCGCGCCCACCTGCCGCGCCGCCAGTGCCCGTACCGCATCCAGCACGCCCGCACGCGGGATTGCCAGCACCGCGACATCGACGCCGTCCGGCAGAGCATCGATGCTGTTCAGGCAGACCCGCGCGCCGATCCGCTCTCGGTTCGGGTTGATCGGATAGACCTCGCCGGTGAAACCGCCGCGATCCAGATTGCCGATGACGCTGGCGCCCAGCGCGCCCGGTTTATCGCTGGCGCCGACCACCGCCACGCTGCGCGGGCGCAGCAGCCGGGTGATCGCCTCTTGGCTTAGGGTCGCCACGCCTCAGCCCTTGATCTTCGAGGTGTCAAAGGTGCCCAGCCCCGGCTTGAAGGTCTTTTCGTCGAGGAACTGCTTGGTGGCTTCCTTGCGCGCCTCTACGCCGCCATAGCTGTGCAGGGCTTCCTGCGCGCGGATCAGGTAGTCCATGGCGTTGTCATAGGTCATCTCGCTCATCCGGCGGACGGCCCATTTGGTGGCGCGAAGGGCGTTGCCGTCCTTCTTCATCAGCGCGCCGGCGATTTCGCGCACGCGGGCCTCCAGATGGGCGGCGGGCACGGCCTCGGTGACCAAGCCCTGTTCGGCGGCCTGTGTGCCCGACAGGTTTTCACCCATCATCGCGTGGTACATGGCTTGGCGCAAAGGCATCAGGTTGGCCGCGACCTTGGCCGCGCCGCCGCCGGGCAGGATGCCCCAGTTGATTTCGGACAGGCCGAACTGCGCTTCCTCGGCCGCCACCGCGATGTCGCAGGCGTATAGGGGCCCGTATCCGCCGCCAAAGCACCAGCCGTTGACCATGGCGATCGTCGGCTTTTCATACCAACGCAGGCGTTCCCACCAGCCATAGGCCTCGCGCTGGCTGCGGCGGATGGCGCCTAGGCCCTCGGCCTCGGTATCGCGGAAATATTCCTGCAGATCCATGCCCGCCGACCACGCCGCGCCCTCGCCCGACAGCACCAGAACCTTCACATCTTCCCGGAATTCAATCTCTTCCAGCACCTTCTTCATCTGCCGGTTGAGCTTGGGGCTCATGCAATTGCGCTTTTCCGGGCGGTTAAAGCGTAGCCAGGCGATGCCGCCCTCGATGGTCAGGGCAACGGTTTCGGCTTCACTGCGATCAGACATTGGGGGTTTCCTGTGTGGGTTTATGGGGCATTTTACAAACAAAGGTTTTTCCCGAGGCTACGCCCTCGGCGGGATAGGCGCAAAGGGGGCGTTCGCGCCCCGGCCATGGGGCTGCGGGGCCAGCCTTGGCGGGGATTTGGACGGGAGCGCGGTGGCGTAGAACCCAGTCCTCCAGCGCGGTGAGGCTGTCGAATTGGTCGGTGGCGGGGCCTCCAGTGCAGTGATTCATACCGGGCACCGGGAACACGCGGGCAAAGCGCGCCGCCTGCCCCGCTCGCCGCGCGTTCACCTCGTTCCACCATGCGATGGTGTCATAGGCGGAGAACACCGGGTCGCTCATCCCGTGGGGGACGATCAGCTTGCCGCCCGCGCGGCGGAATGCCGACAGGTCTGCCGAGCGCATGCCGACATCGTGCCACGGCGATGTCGTAAACGGCGCGGCGGCGGCGTAGATGCGCGGCGCATCGCGGTCAAAATCAAACGCCAATTGCCACGCCAGCAGCTTGTCAGGATCAGCGCCCAAGGGGGTGGGCGGGCTGGTGAACACCGCCGCAAGGGACCCTGCCCCCAGCACCACATTCAGCGCCGGCGGGCCATTATCGAGGCCCATCTTCCACACCCGCCAGCCGGGCAGGCCGACACCCGCATCCCACGGCCACGGCGTATAGAGAGCCTTGCCAGCGCTGCTCAGGGGGCCGCCCATGATCTTGGTCAGCGCGGTGATTTGTTCGGGGGCGAGGCACGCCCCTGATGCACCGGGCGCGCATTCCTGCTTGCGCAGTTCGGGCAGAACCCGCGCCGACGTGCATTTACCGATGGCGCTGATCATGCCATCCTTGGTGCCATCCAGAGCGTCACAGGCCGCCAATGTCGCCTCTGACACCAGCAAAGCCTGCGCGGGGGTAAAGGCGGTTTTCATCAGGGCCACGCTGGGCGTTTGGCCGCGCGCGCGCAGGATGCCGGCGATGGCTTGGCTGTCCCATGCCTCCGCCAGCGCGGCGCGGGGCAGAGAGAACCCCGGAGCCATCGCCACGATGCCATCAAACGCTTTGGGGTATCGCTGGGCAAAGGCCATGCCCTCTTGCCCGCCCTTTGAGCAGCCCCAGAACAGCTTGGTGATCGCATCGCGCCCATAAAAGCTGCGGATCAGGTGCCGCCCCACATCATAGGACGGCTTTAGGCTGGCATAGCCGTAATTCGCCCGCGCCACCGGATCATGCCCAAAGACCAGATTGCCGCCATGATCGGGCATCTGGTTGGCGTTATTGTCGTGCCCGCTGTCCTGCGCGATCACCGCATAGCCGCGCAGCAAGCCCGGCACATTGCCCGCGCCGTTAGAACCCAGCGCATCGCCCACCACGCCGTTCGATCCGCCACCGCCGGTGAACAGGAAACGCCCATTCCACTTTTCGGGCAAACGCATGCGAAAGGCGATGTGATAGGGCCCGCCGATCACTCCGGGGCGGTCGGCGAAATGCCCCTCGATCAGGCAATGCGCGGGGGCGGCCACCGCGCCATCGCGCGCGGCGACCTGTGTCCCTGCTGGCTGCCACTGCGCGGTGGTGATAGCCAACCCCTTCACCGGCGCCCCCGCCAAGGCCGAGGAAGCCAGCGCATGGCAGGCCCCCTCGGCCATCGCCGGGCCAGCGGCGGCGGGTTTTGGCGCGGCCAGCCACAAAGGCAACAGCGCGGCGCCCGCCAGCAAGGCGATCATCCGAGATGCGCGGCCCCCAGTCATCGCCCCGGTCATCCTAGAAGCTCGCCGACAGACGCAGGCCATATTCGCGCGGTGCGCCGTAGAGCAGGTTGTTGCCGCTGCGCCCGGCCGCATACCATGTATTGCCAAGGTTGGTGCCGTAAGCCTCGACCTTCAGGTTGTCATGGGCATAGGTGATGCTGGCATTCACCAAGCCATGCGCGCCGATGCGGTCTATGGTGGGGTGATAGCTCACGTAATCCCATTCCGAACCGACATAGGAATATCCCACACGCGGTGTCAGGCTGTCGCCCGCGCCCACCGGCAGTTTGTAGGCCGCGTTGATGTTCCATGTCCATGTCGGGCTGAATGGGCCTTGGTTGCCGCCGGTGGTGGTGAAATAGGGGTAGTTATAGCACGCCACCCCGGAAGTGCCAGTGGTGCCGGCGGGCGTGCATTGCGGCGTGCTGATCCCGGCGGGCACCAGTTCGCGGTCGATGGCGGTAAAGGCGCTCAGGCTGGAATGATTATAGGCCAAGGCTCCATCCGCCGAGAAGGCCCCCAAATGCGCCTGAGCGCTGGCTTCCAATCCATAAACCTTAGCGCTGGTCAGATTGGTGACACCGTTTTGTCCAGATAAGGGGTTGGTGACATCTTCCTGAAAATTGCTGTAATTGTTGTAATAGATGCCCATCTGGGTCTTGATATGGCGGCCAAGGAAGCTGGACTTCCAGCCCGCCTCGTAATCCCAAACGGTTTCGGGAGCGAAGGTGCCGCCGGGCGGGTTGATGCCGCCATTCTTGTACCCGCGCGCCACAAAGGCATAAAGCAGATTGTCGCTGTTGGGCTTGAAGTTCAGCGCGATCTTGCCGGTGGCGCGCCCATCGCCCTCGCTACCGGTTTGCGGCGCGACATCGCAGCCAAGGCCTACAATATAGTCATGTGGGCAGTGTGCCTGAGGAACCCCCGCATAAACCCCGCCCGTACCATCCACATGGAAATGCGAATAGCGCGCCCCGGCCTCGACCCAGAATTGGTCGGACAGTCTATAGGTCGCCTGCCCGAACAGGCCGACCAGCGCCTTGTCAGTGTCGGGCTGGATATAGGTGTGGCTCACCGCGCCGCCAGCCGCCTTCAGCGTGGCGGAATCGATGCGCACATTGATCTTGTTGCGCTGGCCATAGGCGCCCAGCACATATTTGAAATTGCCGGTATCGGGCGAGATCAGGTTGATTTCTTCGCTATATTCTCGCTCGCGCACGAACTGGTTTTGCGTGGCTTGCGGGGTGGCGGCGCTGATCGGCAGGTCGGCGCCGTCGGTGTCATACAGATTGTTGATCCGCTTGTTCAGATAGCCGGTCAGCGATCGCAGGGTCAGCCCGCCCTGGGTGACATATTTCATCTCCAGACTGGTCAGCGTGGCGCGTTCGTAATTGCTCTCTGGCGAGTCATAGCTGACCGTCCAGGGCTGGCCCGTGGCGCCAGCGGCATATTGCAAAGGCGCCACCGCGATCGGCTGATAGGCATAGCCGCCGGTCTGCTTGTTGATCGCCTCTACCTTGGCCAGCGCCTGAAAACCGCCGGTCTTCCACAGCAATTGCGCGCGGCCATCATGTTCGGACAGGCGGTCTGGCGTGGTATGCGCCGTGCCCAGATCGGTGTAATAGGAATCGCGCGTGTTATCGACGCCCGCCAAACGCAGCGCCAGATTGCTGCCCAGCGGCACATTGACCGCGGCATTGGCGCCCAGATTGGTGTAGCTGCCACCCCACAGCGTCACCTCGCCGCCCAGCTTGTTCAGCTCGGGCTTTTTGGAGTTCATATAGATCGCGCCGCCGGTCGAGTTGGCGCCGACCAGTGTGCCCTGCGGCCCGCGCAGCACCTCGATGCTGTCCATGTCGTAAAACTGGCTGGACGACACGATTGGCGGCTGGAAAATGCCGTCGTAATAGGTGGATACGCCGTTGGTTACCTGCGGCGAGCCTGACGACAGACCGATGCCGCGGATGTTGACCGACTCGGTCAGGCCCGCCTTGGTGATCGTCAGGCCGGGCGAGGCGTTTTGCAGATCCAGCTGGCGCAGAACCTTCTTTTCCTCCAGCGCGCCGCCCGACAGCGCGGTGATCGCGATAGAGATGTTCTGAACGTTTTCCTTGCGGCGCTGGGCGGTCACCACGATCTCGCCGGCAGGTGCCCCGTTGGCGGCGGCAGGTGCGGCGGCGGGTGCGTCATCGGCCCATGCAGGCTGCGCGGCGGCCATGGCGGCGAGTGAAACGGCCACAAAAACGGATTTCTTGGTCATGATCCTCATCCCTATCTCCCCATTTTATGGGGTTTGCAGTGACGCGAAAGGGATTCGTCCATCCGTTTCGCTTTTGATTATGTCACATAACTATAATGTGGTATATTCGCACGTCAAGCCCCCAGCGGACGCCGGCCCGGCGCCCGGCGAAAGGAAACTTCAGTTGATATGGAAAAATGCCCCGCGACGCCGCCGCAATGGGCCAGATAGCGCCCTATTCGGCGCGGCTGATCATTTCCAGCTTGCGCAGCAATCGGACCAGCTCATGCTGTTCCTCACCCGACAGCTGCGCGCTGATACGCGCCTCGTGCTGCCTTTGCGCCTCGTTCATTTGCGCCAGCAAGCTCTGCCCCGCGCGCGACAAAAAGAGCCCGTTAAACCGCCGGTCGCTGGGCAATTGCCGCCGCTCGACATAGCCCGGCCCCGCCAGACCATCCAGCAGCGTCACCAGATTGGGCCCCTGAATTTTCAGCGCGGCGCTCAGGTCTTGCTGGGTCACCCCCTCTCGCGCGGCGATCATCGACAGCGCCGCATAATGCTGGGGCCGCAGGGCGAAAGGCTGAAAAGTCTCCAGCAGATCCTTCCAGATCGCGGCCTGGGCAAAGCGCATCCGAAAGCCGATCTTGCCCGCGATATCGCCGTCAAAAGGGCTGGGCATAAAGGTGCTGGGCAACGGCAAGGCAGCGCCGGGAATCGTCGAATTGGTCATGGCGCCCCATTGACGCCATCGCCCGCATAACGTCAACTCACCGCCGAAAGGACAAACAGATGCCGCAACCATTCATATGGCCCATCAATGCCTGGTACGTCGCCGCCCGCGCAGAGGAAGTGGGCGACAAACCGCTGGGCCGGCAGATATGCGGGGAACCTATGGTGTTCTTTCGCGCGGCGGGCGGCGCCATCCATGCGCTGGAGGATTTCTGCCCACATCGCGGCGCGCCCTTGTCGCTGGGCTTCGTGCGCGGCGAGGAACTGGTCTGCGGCTATCACGGG
>Ga0316218_1002107_pt1 | contig 19373 bp, 11 predicted proteins | sample TBH18003metaG_FD_203634 | JGI IMG/M metagenome (GOLD analysis project Ga0316218, IMG submission 203634) | Freshwater microbial communities from Trout Bog Lake, Wisconsin, USA - TBH18003 | ecosystem: Environmental > Aquatic > Freshwater > Lake > Hypolimnion/Profundal zone | place: USA: Wisconsin...
AAAAGCGAGAGCCAATAAAATAAAAGGCCATCGCCGTATTATTTTTGCTGGCCCAGATACAGACCGCGAGAGAGGCAATACACAAGACGCTCAGAATACCTAAGGCACTATTTTTGATGATGGTGCGAGCATTGCTTTGATGGCGGGCCCAATAAAATAATAAGATCGGGACGATCACATAAAACTGTTCTTCTACCCCCAATGACCAGGTGTGGGTATAAGGATTAAATTCGGCTCGAGGCGCAAAATAAAAATCTGCATTGTTCTGTAGCACCCAGTTACTGAGACCAACAAAGGCATAGCGTACTGTTTGTTCGCTTAACTGACTAAGCCAAGCAAAGGGAATAAAGAAGGTCGCCAGTAAAGCGCTGATGACTAAAGTCACTACCAAGGCAGGCAAAATGCGCGCCATTCGGCGGGTATAAAATCCTAAAATAAAGGCACCTAAGGATGAGGCTTGATGGTTGACTAAAGAGGCAGTCACTACGAATCCAGAAATCACAAAGAAAACATCGACTCCGGCAAAGCCCCCAGGTAGCCAAGCGCTATTTAAGTGATAGAGCATCACAGACAGGACGGCGATCGCCCTTAGGCCATCAATGTCAGGGCGGTAGTGTGTAGCAGTCTTCACGGGGTTAATTTTCGCATAGGCTTGCATGCCCCAATGATTCCTCTACGTTCTTGGCTTGCCTGGTTAAAATGAGTTCAACCGTTGACCCAGTCTTCCATTGGACTTTTAGACCCTGCAAACCATGCCACCCCCTTCTTCAAATTCCTCTCGCGCTGACGGTTTGACGGTTTATGAAACCGTCAAGTTGGCGCTAGCTTGGATTGTGGGGTCTGTAGTGCTGACGCAGCTGGTGTTCTATTTGTTTCCATTAGCGCACCACATGGCAGCTAATGCAGATAGTTTGGTACTCTTTGATTTTGCACATGATGTGCTCCAGGGGCACACTGTGCGTTACTGGAATCTACCCAGGGCACCCTATTTATTTCCTGATGCAATCCTAGCGCTGGTACTCATGTCTTTTGATTGGTGGGGGGAAATCACACTTACTGCAGTGGCGGTCATGAATTTGTTGGTGTTGTGTACGGCTTCCTGCCTCATGATGCGCTTAGCGAGATCTAATCAAAAATTAAGCCGTTTTAGCTGTAGCTTCTTTTTAGGATTGGCTTTACTGACCTTAGCTATTTGCTTTCCATTTACGATGGTCAATATCTATTGGCAGATGTTTGCCTCGGGCGCTCACTTTTTAGGGGCGTCGATTGTATTACTCATTTTGTACTTAGATTTACAGTGGCAAAAACACTTACTTACTAAGCGTACTTTTTTGCTGATATTTTTATTGTGCTTTGCAGAAGCGATTTCTGATTCCTTATCGACAGTGCTCTTGATGCTCTGGATGGGCGCTGAAATTTTGTGGCGAATTGGCTCCTACGTATTGCAAAAGCGACAAACTATTTTTATAAAAAATGAGCCAGCAGCCCTATTCATATTTATCAAGCAGCAAGCTGATTTAGCGCTCATTTTTACTGGTCTTCTTTTAGGAACATTGGTAACGCTTTGGATTCCAAGGCAATCTTTATTAGAAAGCTTCTTATCGCTTGATAAATTAACCATTGCAGCTCTATCCTTTTTTCAGTGGGTACTCGCTGAGCCTACTCATGTGCTTTACATCATCACTTTAATTATTTTAATCTTGCTTTATCCAGCCCTTATGCGAGAAAGTTATTCTGAGGGGCGTGTAGTTTGGAAAAATTATTGGCGCTCATCGGTATTGACTCCTGCATTGGGGGTGATGTGTATTGCGCCCTTCTTCTATCAGGACGTGGGCAGCATTCGTTACTTTGCATTTCCAGGGCTCATTTCCATTATCAGTTTGGCACTAGTGTCTCAGCGGGTCTGGCAGTTCCTAAGCGCTCAGGATAGCTGGAGGCAGCGTGCGCTTACAGTGGCGGCCTACTTAATATTTTTGGGATTGATTGGCACGTGGCAATATCGCCATCGCCAGATTGGTCCTAATGCATTAGATACTCTGGGCATTGATCAAGTAGGCTTATCTGTTGGAGCCGACGCGACTGGAGCATCTCAATGTATTGATAAGGCGAGATTGCAGTGGCCATTGGTGGATGGTGTGTCAACGTATTGGAATGCGCGGCCGATTCGATTTGCTACAAACTTTAATTATTACCTGGCACAAATAGATCCATGGCGTCCTCGTAATGGTGCATTTCTTTGGGGCAATAATGGCATTGATTTGGTTTACAGCAACGTACAAAAGCAGATACCGCGTCACTACAACTTTATTGTGACAACCCCTGCAGAAATGAATGCACACCTGTGGAGTAATCTACCTGCAAAAGCAACTGGGGTGCTCACCTGCGCCAATCACCAAGTGTTTTATTTTGAAATTGCATCTGTACTTTGGGATTATCTATATCCTCTGCAAGTACCTTACGGTGAAGTAGATTTCACTCACTCTCTGCATCCTATTAAGAGTAGCTTACTAGTTCGCACATATTGGGGGGATGATCTTTTTACCCAAGCGGGCGTGCGTCAAGGCAGTCGGATTTTAGCTAATGGCGATGAGGGCGTATTAGTATTTGGGCCATATATTCCTTTGGCACCTGGGCGTTATCGATTAAGTGCGCAAGGGGGATTGGAAAATCCTATGCTCGCTCCAAAAGCGGTTATCGGCACTTTGGAAGTAAATAGCACGCTGGGTAAATTGCACATCGCTAGTGCGCCTATAGTCAATTCTCAAAAACTTAATACCCAGAGAATTGATCATCAGATTTTTGCCAGTCTCGATTTTAAAGTGAGCAAAACCATAGACAATGTGGAATTTCGAATTCAAGTCGCTCGACAAACGCGCGGTATTTTTGTGCGATACCAATTAGAAGCTCTTCCATCAGTTGATACGAAGTAAAACCGATCAATCTGCTCTAGGTATGAATGTATTAACTTTGCTGTTTACTCTTTATGTTGCGGCATAGCATCTAAACCATCTGCCGCTAATTTTTTCAGTGCATCACTTTGTTGAATATGCAATTGATGCCCATTCTTGGTGAGAACCCCATTCTTTATTAATAGTTGCAATGCGCGAGAAACAGTTTCGCGGCTGGTATTGACCATGGCTGCAATATCTTGCTGACGAGGGACATGGTGGATTTGTCGTTGTGTGGAATTGTTATTAACTAATAAATTAAGCTGGACAAAGATGCGATGAAAGGCATTGGGTAGGCTGAGCATTGAGCGCTCTTTCATCGAATGGCGTACTGCTTGGGCTAAAAAATGCATTACACGTTGTGCAATCAGTGGCTGTGTATTCAGTAAAGATTTGGCTAATGCCATCGGAATGAGCAACATTTGTGAGTCTTCTAGTGTGCGCAAGGAATTGGTCACTGGCTGACCATCTGCCAAGGTTAGGCAACCAATAATATCGCCGGGCACCAAAATCGTGATTCCAATCACCCGACCATCATCAGCGATCTCCGTAGATTGAATTCGACCTGAGACGACAAAGGTCAGATAACTGACAACGGCGCCTCGGGCAAGAATCTCTTGACCCTGTTTAGCGGCACCTAATTGCGCATTTTGGGAGATTGTTTGCAGATCTAAGTCTGCCAGCCCTTGGAAAAAGGGGAATTGCTTAATTAAATCAACAGCAACAGCCATTTTATAAGCCCCTTTCTGGGTCAAAATAGCCAAAAGACATGTTTATATAGTGTGCATCGTAAATACGTTCCAAAATCAGGCCTAAATCCAGTTGCTTTGGAGTTAAAAAGCAATCAACTGCTTTCAAAGAGTTAAACAAGCCAAGTCTTGAGCCAGGGAATGTAAAAATAAACCCAAATTGCCTATATATTAGGCATAAAAGATCATTTCTTATTAAATCAGGCCGTTTTAAAGAAGGCAATCTAGTAACGGCTCTAGTAAACAGTGCTAAGTACAGTAGAATAAAGCCAACAAAAAGGCCTCTGCGCCAGCTTGAATACCGCCAAATGAAGGGTTTGTTGTTTTTTTTCACAGCAATGGGGTATGCAAGTATTCATTTGTATTAATAGTGATTTATATCACATATGGGTACAGCCTAAGTTAGTTATCATTCATTGTCAATATTGGTCTTTGAGCCAACTGTTGCGTTTATTAATTATTAGGAGAATTTAAATGGCTGGTCAAATCACGACTCAGATTCAAAATGAAGTAGCAGAGCTTTACATCTCACTGTTGGGTCGTAATCCTGACTCCGTAGGTTTTGGCTTTTGGACAAATTCACTTGCTAACGCAGGTAACACAGTGACAGCACAAAATGCTATCGCTATTGGCTTTTCAGTTTCCCCAGAATTCGTAAGCGTATATGGTGGTCAAACAACAGCTCAAGCTGTTAACCTCATGTACACAAATATTTTAAATCGCGCTCCTGATGCTAATGGCGCAATTTACTGGCAAGGTGTTGCTAATGCGCTTATCGCTGCTAACACACCAGTTGGTCAAGCTTATGCTTTGACTGGCTACCAGATGATTCAAGCAGCTGCAGCCAATACTGGTACAGCTGATGCAACATTGATCGCTAACAAAGTAGCAGTAGCAGTTACAGCTGGAACTCTTCCAGGCACTACTACTACACTCACTACTAACGCTACTGGCGCAACCTTCACAACAGGTACCCAAGTTCCTGCTGGTGCATTGACATTGAATGACGGCGGTTTAACTGCAACCGATACAATCACAATGCCTGCTGGCGCTACAGTTTTAGCTAGCCAGTTGACTATCAATGGCGCAGGTACAGACGCAATCGTTGCAAGTATTGCCTCTGCACCATGGGCAACAGTAACAACTGAAACAGTTAATGGCGGCGGCGCTGTTGCTTTGACAGCTGGATCTGCTGCTGGTGTAACAGTAAATGACACTCTAGGTACAGTAGCTACTGCAGCTATTGCAGCTCCTGCTAACACAACAGTTGACGGTGGTACAAACGTTACTGTGACTGCTACTGGCAACACCGGAACAGCTGTTGGCGCCCAGGTTCTTGGCAACATCATCATTGGTGGCACAACTGCTCCAACCGGCGCAATTACTGTTACTGCTACTGAAACTTTGGGTGTTGCTAACGGCACACCTGGAAACATCACTGTTAAAGGTGGTACATCAGTTACCGTAAATTCAACAGTAGTTTCAACCGTTGCATTAGTTGCTGCTCATGGTGGTGCAACTCCTGATGGCGTACAAACTTCCGGCGATGCTGGCTTGATCAGCGTTGCTCCAACAAGTGGTGCTGTAGTTGTTAACAGCGCAACTCAAGTGAATACTGCTGCTACTACAGTAAATGCTGACGCTATTTCAGTTACAGGCGGTTCTTCAATCACTATTAACGAAACTGCATCTGCATTGTCTACCTTAGTTGCAACTGGAACAGTTGCTGAAGGTGTAGTTACAGTTTTAGGTGACGCAACAACTACAACAGTTACAGTTAACCAAGCCGCAGTTTCTGCAGCAGGAACAGCTGTTACAGCCGCAACTGCAGCCAAAGCTTTTGCAGCAGCAGTTACAGCCGCTACAGCAGGCCCTGGTGTTAATGGTGTTACAGCCGTTACTGGCGTAGCAGGTGTTGTAGCAGTTGCCGCTGTTACTACAGCAACTCCTATCGTTACTGATGGTGCTGTGTCTATCACCGACAAGAACGGTGGCTCTGGTACTGCTGTAAATACCATTGCAACTGTATCTTTGAATAACTTTGGTGCAGGCGCAACGGTCGTATCTAGCGCATTAACCACAGCTAACCTCGCTGGTACAGGCGGTGCATTTACTGTTACCAATAACAATACCGTAGCCACAACAGCTAAAGCATCTGCTCTTACTGTAAATGCAACTACTCTTACTGGTACATCAATTGTTGATACTTTCAATGAAATTTCAACATTGAATATCGTTAACACTGGAACTAGCGTAATTACTGGCGTTACAGATACAGGCTTAAAAGCAGTTAATATTTCAGGTTCTGGCGTAGTTTCATTCGCATCTACAACTGCTCCAACTACTATTACAGTAACTGGCACAGCCGGCTTTACAGGCACAGTTGTTGATACTACTACTACCTTCAATGCAGCTGGTTCTTCAGGTGTAGACACTGTTACGATTGCTGCTATTACGCCAACTAAGGCAATTACAGCTGGTACAGGTGTTGGTAATGAAATTATTACTGGACTTGCAGCTATTGCAGATACAACAGCAACACCAGCATCTTTGTCCGCCTTTAATACCAAGGTAACTGGCTTTACTACTTTGGGTAACACGGTAACTGGTTTGACATTTGACATGAGCAAGTTAACTGCTGCTTTCAATGTGTTGGATAACTCAGTAGGCGCTGGCGGTGCAGCTACATACACAAACGTAGTAGCAGGCACTTCATTGTTAATGGATAACACAAATGCTGGTACACAAACTGTTTCTGTTACAGCGGCTGATACAAATGGAGCATCTGACTCTTTAACTGTAACAATCGGTACTGCAAAAAATACTACTGGTATTGCAGAAACAGGCTTGACTGTAGCTGATGCTAATGGCGTAGGTTTTGGAACTATTAACCTAGTAAGCAATGCTTCAACTGCTGGTCAATCAAATACGATTGTTGGCGCTACGTTAGTAGATACAGGATTAACTGCATTGAACATTACTGGTACAGGTGGTTTCTCGGTAGTTACAAGTGCTTTTGCTGATTTAGCAACACAGCTTACTATTAACAATAGTGAAACAAACGTGAATGCTGGTGTAACAATTTTTGAGTTGGACGATAACTTCCTTGGTAATTTAAACTTCTCAGGTACAAACACTGTTGGCACAACAATCACAACATTGGTTGATACTGCAGCGTTTATCACGATCGGCAATACAGCAACTGGTGCTGTGTCAGTTGGAACCTTGACTGGTGGTGCAGCTACAGGTCATTTGACATTCACTGGTACAGGTACAACTGATGTTGGTACATTCACTACAACAGCTGCTTCTGTAACTATCGCCAATGGCGGTACAGGTACAGTTTCCGTTGCTGATGGTGCTGCTGGTGGTTTTGCTGACGCTAACTTGACTTCGTTGACTTTGACTGGCCAAGTTGCTTTCGGTACAAACTTAACTGGTCACACTGCTATGACTGCAACTGGAGCAACTACAGGTGTTACCATCTCAGCCGCAGCTGATAATGCACACATCAACATTGCATTGACTGGTGCTGCTACTACTAAGACTGACACGATTACAGTAGGTAATGGTAATGACAACATCAAAGATGGAAGCACTGTTGGTACTGTTAACGTGACTGCTGGTACAGGTTATAACTTCATTGACTTGTCAGCTGGTACAGCAAACGTAAATAGCACTGTTACAGTTGGTGCGCATACATCAACTTCAACATTGTTTGATCAAGTAAACGTTGGTGCATTAGGTGTTGCTGGTGGCGTAGTTCAGAACTACACATTAACTGGCTTTGGTGTTGGCGACAAAATTGGTATCGCAGATGCCACACTTGTTACTACATTGACTTCCGCTCAACTGGCTTCAGCTGCCAATGCTGCAACTTTGGGTCAAGCCATTGCGTTTGTTGATAGTGCGGCTGGTTTAGGTGTTACAACCCATAATGCTGCTGCTTTCGTATACGGTGGTAATACATACGTATTAGATTCAGTAGCTGGTGGTACCGCTAATAACGGAACAATGGCTGTAGGCAATACATTGATTGAGATTGTTGGTACTCATACATTGACTGCTGGTACAGTAGCTGGCAACGTTGTATTGGCTTCTTAATCCTTTTAATAGGAAAACCCCACAGCTTATCGTGGGGTAGCAGTAAAGCAGTAATCCTAATAAGTAATAGATTAAAAACACCGCTCACAAGGCGGTGTTTTTTTGTCTGGAATTTATGAAATGAAGGTTAGGAAGGTGTTGAGGGTCCCTTTTTGAATAAGGCGACACCCCACTTTGGGGTACCTGGGGTAGGTAGCTAAGAGGCTCTATGAAAGACCAAACTCAGCAATTTTTTTGTAATTTTTTGGCAATTAAGGGTCTATAGAGTTCTGATGGCCGTAGAAATGTCGTAGTTTTTTTAGATTTAGAAGTGCCAGATTGGCAAAAAGTGACGCCAAATGGGGGGCGGAAGCCTTGGAAATGTGTTGGCTAGTGATTTAAGGGGTCCTGTTCCCTCGCGCGCGCGTAAAGCATAAAGATCCAGGGGTGTTCAAAAGGGGGCGGTAGAGTTCTTGGCTTCAGGATTAGTCTTCTAACTCTTCATTAGTCATCTCATCTAATCTTTAATAAATCCACTCCAAGTCTTCTCATCACTGACCCCTTACGTAGTAAGGGGTTGATGATGAGATGGCGGTACGACTTGGTACTACTTACCTACTCATGCTTTGCGTCAAGAATGTCATGAAGCCAATCAGGTATTGGAATTATTCCTGCAAGGGCCATAGTCACGGCAATCATATAAAGTTGACGCTTGGTGAGAAAAGCACAGTTTCTAGATAGCTTAAGTTTAACTAGCCTATCTTTGCTTGGTTCAGCCATGTTACCAACCATGTTCCACAAGCCCCGAAGCTCACTGGTTTGCTCAGCCGAAAGAGTAGTGACTGGGTTAGATTTCAAAGTCATTACTTGTGCCCTCCACTTTAAGTAACTTTACCTGAGCCTTGGAGCACGAAATAAAGTCAGCTTCTATTAATGGGTTTAGGTAGTTCTTGGCAAAATTTGGTCTATTTGCACCTAGATCCTTAATTAAATCCGCCTTAGTCATTTCACCTAATACACCAACCCTCTTTTCCATAAGGCTCAACAACATCATCTGTCCTTGAGTAAAACCCTGTGGCGAAGGTCTTAACTCAGACCAAAACAGGGCAATATTACTTTCGTCAGTACCATCCGGTAGTTTGAATGAGGCTGCTCTTGACTCCAAGTAAAAGGGATTTAGTTTGTCTATATCCTTGTGCTTATCGTTCTTGACCTTGTATTGACTATTCTCTTGTCCTACCAAAAATAGAGAATCTAATGCACCGCGGATAGTAGATGAGCCACGAATATCTGATCCATCCTTATTTGTATGATGCACTAAGATAACTGTAGCTTTAAATTTACGTATTAAGTTTCTAGCTATACGTGCAAAGTATTCTGTCATTTGGTTGGCATCATTCTCACCAGAAGTACCTAATGAATAGTTCATAGTGTCAATCACAATAACCCGTGGATTAATTTCACTATCCTCCATGAATTTAGCTAAAGACTCGGATGAGTTATAGGCATTTTCGGCTGTCGAAATAACAATCTCTGCTTCAGAAATATAAACAGGGTCAACCTCTTTGCCATTGTTCTTTAATATTTCCCAGGCAAACGTTCTACGCATCATGCTATCCCGGCCTTCACAGGCAATATAAACAGCGTCACCCTGCTTAGTTGCATACTTTCCAAAGACTGGTAACCCTGAGGCAACGCACATTAATATTTCTATAGCTACATAAGTCTTTCCGCCTGATGGTGCGCCACCAAGCATGACCAAAGATTCGGACTTGATAACACCGTCGACAAGCCAGTCTATCTTCTTCAACGACTTCCTCTCATCCTTAAGTTTTGTTAATAAAGGCCGATTAGTGGGGTTTTCAGTCTGGGTTTTTGCACCTTCATGTTGATCCCGCATGAAGATAAGTGTGCCAATTGTGTTTAGATTCATTCGTTTGGAATTCCTAAAAGAATCCCACTTGGCCCTCGCCATTGAGTAACCGCAATAATTAATGCTGCCAGGCCTAGAGCTGTATTCATTGAATAGTTCAAACCCATCTTCATCGCCATCAAACTGGTGGTGGAGAGATCGACATACAGTTAGCCAATTATCGTAATCTGAATAGTCCGGAAGTCGATCTAAGATTTCTGTTTTAACGCGCTCTTTTGTCCATGACTCATTTCGGGGCTTGTAGTTCTCAAAGGGATCCTGGCCTGTATTTTGTTTGTTGACTCGTTCGTTATATTTTTCTAAGTAGCTCAAATCAGCCGAATTACTTGGGACCGCTGAACTTTCTTCTAAAGTCTCCATGGACATAGTGAAATATCGAGCTCGCTTATAAACCTCTAAACTGAAGCTACCCATTTGACGCCTTCCAGTCCAACTTGGGTTTCCTCTACTTATAATGTGAACTCCGGTCCCACTGACAGATACTTCTTTATAGCCTGGAATTGAATTAATAATATCCATAGCTTCTTCCTTGATGGCTCCATTAACAGGATCTCTTACATCATCTAAATCAATGCCGACTACACCATCATCATTGAATACAAATCCTAGTCCATCAAACCGCTTCATGGCCGAGTTAGATTTCTGGCTCATTTCGAGCTTGTTTATGCAGGTTTCAAAACTTGCCCAGTGATCCGGGTTGACAACGCTAGCCCCATGACCATCGGTTCGATACGGAATCTTGGTGTACTTTCCAGTCTCTAGGTTTAATTCCAGTCTGAATAAAACCCAGCGATTCAGAGTCTTAAGCTCGGCTGGTGCATTTTGGGCTAATTTAGCTGTAATAGTGTTACTTGTTGACATGAGTCATCCTTAAAAAAATGAGGCAGTAATCCATTCAGGATCCTTACCAATTAGTGAAATGTTGAATAACAATGCAGTAGCTTTGTTGACTTGAGTGCCTCTGCATACCTCAAGCGGGATGCTGTCGCGCATGCCCAACTTCTCACCGTAATTTTTTAAATGACCCAGGAGGAACCATGATGGTTGCTGCCTAGTTAACTCGTTTAATTCACGACGGTTCGCAAATTTGACGCATCAAACTTGCTATTACTTCTTTTTTACTTAACCCTACTAATACGCAAATGAGCCACTTTTTTGGCCTAACTGAAAATATATTTTTTAAGCGCATTTCAGCAACGGTATTTCCTCAACATAGTTAGACATCAAACTGGGTATTGCTTTGCCCACCTCATTGGCCGCAGTCAGCAATGAATCCTGGCTTAGATGGGCGTAGCGCTGGGTTGTGGAGATTTGGGTGTGACCCAAAATGCGTTGAACCTCGTACAGGCTTCTGCCGCTGTTGACTAAAAAACTGGCAAAGGAGTGGCGCAGGTCGTGGATGCGCACGTCACCGAGTCCAACCGATTTGCGAACGGTGTTCCAGGAGTTGTAGTAACTGTTATATGGTTTGTGCGTCTTTGGATTTGGAAAAATCCAGGGGCATCCCTCAATACGCGGGATGCTTTCTAAGATCATTAGCGCACCATCCGAAATAGGGACGTGTCGCGCTTTACCAGATTTAGTTAGTGGGATGCGCCAGATACGTTGTTCCCAGTTGATGTCTTCCCAGCGGGCTTTTTGTACTTCCATCTTGCGAGCGCCAGTCAGAATGAGCATTGGGATAATGAACTGCAACATCTTGTTCTCGGATCCCTTTAATGCAGCTACCAGCTTACGTGCTTCTTCGGGAGTTAAGTAGCGCTCCTTCTGGTTGTTCTCCTCTAGTAGTGGAATGCCAGCAGTAGGATTCTTTGATATGCCAGCTGTTTCCCACCTAATAGCCAGGTTGTAGATGTAGCGCAACAGGATCACCACCCGATTGACAGTGCCGGGTGCGTAAGTTTCTAACATCTTACTGATCAGCTGTATGACATCTTGCTTCTTGAGTTCGTCCATATACATTGAGCCAAAGACTGGATTGATGTGATTCTTAATTACGCCAACATCACATATCAAAGATCTTTTGTAAGTTTTGGCATACGGTAGATACTGTTGTGAAATAAAGTCCGCTAGCTTGGGAATAGCTCTTAATGCAACTTGATTAGCAAATGGGTCTTCACCCATGGAAATCTGAGCCAAGCATTTAACAGCCAAATCCCGTACTTGGGCTAATTTCAGAATTGCGGCATTACCAAGTCTTTTTTGTACTGTCTTACCCCTGTCGTTTTGATAGCGCAGGTAATACGTTTTGCGTCCAGACATCAGCACTTGCACTATCAAACCAGTAGTTTTCGTGTCAAAATAGTCACATTTAGTATCACCTAGAGGGCAGGACAAATTGTCTATAAAACATTGGGTTAGGGTCGTTTTGGGCATCTATTTATATCCTTTAAGTATCATTAACTACACTAATAGTATCATATGATAACTAAATGGTCAATAGATGATGCTGAAAATATCAGTATTGTTGTTGCTTTAAAGGCAACCAGGGCAATATTGGGTATTTCTCAGATAGAAATGGCTGAAAGGCTGGGCATATCAAAAGCAACCCTTGCTCGTGTTGAAACAATGGAGGTTTCTCTAAAAGCGCCAACCTTTTTGCGAGCAATCAAATTATTTAAGGAGCTAGGTGTACAAATTGATAACAATCCAACCAATGAGTGCCTAAGAATTGAAATTAGCAACGACGCTTTGAAGGCTGCCTATGAGGCATTAAAGGATCCTTCAAAAAGAAGGCCAGACCGTAAAAAAGCTGATTAAGTGCATGGTCCTGAGCGTGCTATGAGTTTTGGTAAAGTTGGCAGGGCAGGGCACAGCTAATTAAACCTGTAAATATATGATCTTAAAGGGTATTTTTTCTATTATTTAGCGAAGTAAGTCTTGCTTTAGCTTGCGATGGAAGAAGATATGCCGTAGAAATCTTATATTGATACTATTAATATCATATAAATACTTAATTAAATCAAGTAGATACTAATAGTATCTACTATTTCACTCACTATTGCTGGCACTACTGGTACTCCAACTGCTCCAACATTCACAACAGGCACAGCCGTTCCTGCTGGAGCCTTGACATTGAATGACAATGGCACTGGTGGTAATGTTACATTGTCCATGCCTGCTGGCGCATCTGTAGCAGCTAGTCAATTGACTATTAACATGGCTGCTGCTGATGCATTAACTGCGGATACAAGCAGTGCTGCCTGGTCGACTGTTACAAAAGAAACAGTTAATGCTGGTGGCGCAGTAACTCTTACAGCTTCAGCTACAGATTCAGTAACCGCTAACCAAACGGTTGCAGTTGTTGCTAAGGCGCTATCACTTGTTGGCGGCTTGAATAACACAACAACCGTTGTTGCAAGCGATGCGGGTGGTGGTGGTACATTCGGAGCTATTACTATTGGCGGCACAACTGCAGATGCAGGTGTTGCTACTTTGAGTTACACAGCCACTGACACGAACACATCAACTGGATCTACTATTGCTGTAACTGGCACAACTGGTGCAACTGTTAACGTTACTTTGAATGATGGTGGTGTACTAACGGCCGGCACAATTGCTGTAACTAGCACTTCAGGCGCTGTAGTAGTAAATGAAGCAGTTAATTTAAATACTGTAGCTGGTGGTGTAACAACAGCCGCAGCAGATGCAATAACAGTTACTGGCGGAACAACAGTTGTCGTTAATGAAACAGTTGGCCAAATTGCTACTGCCGCAGCATTAAATACTTTAACTGCTGAAGGCGCAGTTACTGTTCATGGCAATGCAAACACAACCACCGTTACTGTTAACCAAGCTGCTGTAGCAACTGGTAGTGGGGTTGTAGCCGCTGTTACTGCTATTACTCCAGTTAACCAAACTCTAGCAGTTACAGCTGGCCCAGGTAAGACGGGTGTAACAGCCGTAACCCAAGCAACAGCTACTGCTGCTGCAGCTGCTAAAGCTAGTGCTCCAACCGTAGTGGGTGATGGCTTGGTGAGCATCAACGACAAAAATGCAGTTGATGCTGTTACAGCAACTACAGGTGTATTGACTGGCACGATCACAGCTGTTAGCCTGAATAACTTCTCTGCTGGTGCGAATATTAGTTCTGCAGCATTGAACACATTGACTTTGGCTGGTACAGGTGGTGCTATTGCAACTCTTGAAGCTGGTGGCACTGCTGCAACTAATACAACCTTGACGGTTAATACCAATGCAGTTACTGGTACAACATTGACTGATACTTCAGCTCAATTTAAAACAATCAATGTTGTTAATAGCGGCTCCTCTACTGTAAGACTAGTAGATGCAACAGCAACTGCAGTTAACGTATCAGGTTCTGGTGTGCTAAATGCTGGAACAGCTACTGGTTCAACATTGGCTGCTGCTGCTGTAATTACGGCTTCTGGTGCAGCTGGTTTCACTGGTTTGCTTGCTGCTGGTCAGACTTATACCAATACAGGTACAGGTGTTAGCACAATTGGTATTACTGCCACTCCAACAAAAGCGATTACTGGTGGATCAGGAACAACCGACACTATTGAAGTAATTGGCGCAAACATCATTAACGGCACTATATCTGCAGCAAATTTAGCTAAATTCAATACCAATGTAACTGGTTTTGAAAATTTAGCAGTTAACACTACAGGCGCATACAACATCGCAACATTGACCAATGCATTTACAGGTTTAGTAGTTGATGGCTCGACAACTTGGGCTGCTGCTGGTAACCCTGCTGTTGATTTCACAGGTGTTACTGCTGGTACAACGTTGACATTAAATGGCGCCAACTCAAGTGCTGTTACTTATAAAACTTCCGACATCAATGGCACCACTGATTCAGTCACAGTGACTATTGCTGGTGGCGCTGGCAGTGTTATTGATTCTAGTTTGACCGTTTCCGATGCCAATGCTATTGGTCTTGGCACTGTAAATTTAGTAAGCAATGCTTCAACTTTCAGCAGCGGTAGAAACACATTGTCAACATTGGTTGATACTGCTGCTACTACACTTAACGCTTCTGGTACAGGTGCCTTAACAATCAGCACCTTCACATCAGATTTGTCAACTGCTTTGACATTGAACAGCACTAGCTCTAACGTGCCTGCTTCAGTAACTCAAGGAGCCGCTGGTGTTTCTAATGCAATCACTGGCGCTTTAACAATCAGCACTTTGACCGATGCTAATCTTGCTAGCTTGACATTTGGTGGCACTAATAGCACTGTTGTGACAGCATTGAACACTAGCGTAGCAATTGCAACAATTGTAGATACAGATACAGCCGCTGTTCGAATCGGCACTTTGACTGATGCAACATTGGCAAGCGTTAGCTTCTCTGGTACAGGCAACATCGATGTTGGTGTACTGGCAACTGGTGTAGCAGCTGTAACGATTGCTAACACAGGCACAGGCACAGTAACGATTGCTGACGGTAGTGCTACGGTTGGATTTGTAGATGCTGCTTTGACAAGCTTGACTTTGACAGGCAACGTAGCATTTGGTCCTAACATTGCAACAGCTCCAACAGCTACTGGCGTAACAACTGGTACAACATTGGCTGCTGGTACTGACAATGCGCACATTAACTTTGCGGTAGGTGTAACAGCTGCTGGATCTACAGATACGATTACCGTTGGTAATGGTAATGATTTGATTACAGATGCTTCAGTTGCTGGTACAGTTAACGTAACAGTTGGAACAGGTTACAACCTGATTGATTTAAGTACTGGTGGAGGTGTTGCAGGTACGGTTTCTGCAGCTCCAACATACAATAATACGTATGCATCTACTGTTGTTTTGGGTGCACATACAAATACAGCAACTTTATTTGATCAAATCAAGGTTGGAGTTATTGATTCAACGTACACATTAGTTTCTGGTACTACCGGTGCCGGCAGTGCTGTATGGTCTTATGCCCCTGTAACTACTTCGGCCAACACTGTTATTACTGGGGTTGCTGCTGGAGACCAGTTATACATTACAGATGCGGCAACTACTGTGGTTACTTTGACATCTGCACAACTTGCTAATGCAGCTGGCCTAGGCACTTTGTCTGCTGCAGTTTCTTTTGTTGATGGTCTTTTAGGTGCTCATACTGCTACTTCATTTGTTTATGGTGTAAATACGTATGTATTGGAGTCTGTAGCTGCTGGTACTGGTACAGTTCAAGGTGGCGACACTTTGGTGGAGTTGATTGGTACACACACACTAACGGCTGCAACTGGCTTAAGCCATGCAATTACTATTGCTTCTTAATCCCCTTAAAAGGAAAACCCCACAGTTCATCGTGGGGTAGTAGTAAGGTAGTAAATCCTAATAGGTAATAGATTAAAAACACCGCTCACAAGGCGGTGTTTTTTTATGTCTGCAATTTGTAGAATGAATACCAGGATGGTGGTGAGGGGGTATTTTTAAATATGGCGCCGGAAATCGTTCAAGCTCGAGAACTGATTGCCGCAGTTGATAAGGGGGTATTCCCCTCAATCCCATCAAAGTAAATGCGATTGCTAGATCTTTGGGTTTGGAGGTGGCAAGTTCGGCTCCAATGGGGGAGACGATTGACCGTATTCGCCATGTTATTTTTAGGTAAACAATGGCACCTCTTATTTTTGAAAAATAGAGACTTCATTAAATACACTGGGTTTATTAGGTTGAATTCTGCACTTTGAACGCAAAAATTACTTTGATTTTAAGAAAAGGCCTTTTTAATAAGGATTAGTGATATTTGCCGCAAAATTGCACAACTTTGGGTGGACATGCTGTTGATGATTCCCTAAAATGTCTCAATTCCTAAAAACTATGTATATACCTAATTCAAATACCCCTGATGGCGCGGATGAGCAGCTTTCCAAGTTATCCAAAAGTCCTCTAGCTGGTACAACTGCAGCTGAGACTACATCAACACGTCTACAAAATAATTTAGTAGTGCCAGCACAAACCGCTATCCTAGCTGGAGTATTGCCTGGTGGTGCGCTTATGCTGAGCAGTATCTCTGAGTCTATTGCGGCTGCTGGGGTTATTAGCAATATCGGCCGACCCGTTTCAGAAGAGATTGATGTTCAAATGGCGAATGAACATTCTGCCAATGCGATCACTGCTTCTTTTGAAGCATTTAGTAAAAATTTATTGACCAATCTAGGCGATGCAAGTTTGGTTGCGGTACCCATTGCTAGTTTGTCAGACGTAAATCAGGTTCAAGCGCCATTGACCCCTTATGGGTATTTAGAGATTCCTACTGCCAATGGTAGCGTCCCAGCAATTGCTTCTGATCGAGTAGTGATTGATGTCTCTACTATTCCCTTGTTTGGTGCACCAGTGATTATTACCGCTTTATCTGATAGTTCAGTGACGGTCATTGACGGGGCTAACACCAACGTTCAAATTAACGACTTCACTGCGCCAACAGCTACGGTTGAAAGCTTTATCAATACGGGTACAGGTACTTTAACTGTGACTACTGCTGCGACTCATATTACTTCTTTAAGTTTGAGTGGTAATGTTGCTTTTACTGCTTTGTCTGACCAAATTACCTCTGGTATCACCGTTTCTGGCGAGTCTGATTCTAGCAATGTAACTTTATTCTTAGTTGGCGGGGCAAGTGGCGCTCAAAGTAGTAGCGACTTTATAACCCTTGGCAACGGTAACGACTTTGTTTTTGATGCGGGTGATGGTCAAGTTCTTTTGAATTTGGGTAATGGCCAGAACACAGTGATACTTTCTGGAGTGGGAGCAACAGGTGTTATTAATTTAGCTGCTCACGCAGAAACTGTAGCCGACTTTATAGCCCTTGCACCTAATGGATTGTCTTTGCCACAAGATTTGGCTGCTAACGCCTTAGTTGCAATTGCTGGATTAAATAACAATGCTCAAAGTCAAGATGCCATCACTTTCCTTGGGGATGTGGATAACCAGTTAATGTGGGCTGGCGGGACTGGTAACAGTGCCCAAGTAACTAAGGTGACAGGCGAGGCCTCTAATTTAGCAAGCTGGATCAGCGCCGCTCAAGCTCATGCATCCAATGCGCACAGTTTGGCTTGGTTTCAGTTTGGTGGTGATACCTATGTATTGGAGGCGGTGAGTGGAAGTGCAGGCAATCATGCTGGTGACACCTTGATTAAGCTCACTGGTTTAACCCAATTTACGGGTGATAACAATGAGCTTTCAATTGGAATCTTGCATCTAGCTGGGTAAGTTCCACTGTATTTTTAGCGCATAAGTTAAAGCGCATAAATAAAAAAGCTGCCAAAGGCAGCTTTTTTAATTTCCACTGATCTTGCTAAGTGCTTAGAACTGGATCGTATCACCAGAACCCATTGGGTTTAGTTCGTCTTGCAATGCCTTGGAGTAAGCCATACGGGCAGTTTGCAACACAGATGCTTTAGCTTGCAAGCGAGCCAATTCACCATCGACAAACTGCAGGCTGCTTAATTGCGCCTTTGCTTTGTCTGAAAGGCTTTCAAATTCATATTCTTTATTATCAATCGTAATCGTGGTCATAAAAACAACGCTTTCAAAAAGGAATTAATCTCTATCAAAATCTGGCAGGTATATAAACCGTGCTCTGAGAGCAATTGTACTGGTTTTACCATCCGATCAGAAAATGCCATATCTCAAATAAAGCTTAGCGTCGCTATAAAATTTAGTATGGATTTTTGGTATTGGCTTGATATAATGGCCGCATAGCTCAGTATTGCTCAGCATTGTGAGTCAATTTAAAGGATACTAATAGGTCTATGTCTATTATTCGCATTGATGAAGTGGAGTATGAATTAGACCTCCTAACCGAGGAAGCTAAGGCGCAGCTACTATCAGTGCAGCATACTGATCAAAAAATTATTGAGTTACAGCGTGATTTAGCCATTGCTCAAACAGCTCGCGCTAGTTACGCATCGGCGTTGCGGGAATTGCTTGGCCACGGCGAAGATGCTCCGTTAACTGCTCCGGGTGGTTTTCAAGTACGCCACTAATCGTCACTAATAGCCTCTAGTCATACTTAAGCCCTTGTTTCATAGGGCTTTATTTTTATCTGGAAATGTGATTTAGCGCACAATTTAGTCTCATATGCCTTGAGTGAAGACTGTAGAAGCCTTATTCTGCTATGTCTAGTCGTGTATCGAGAGTTAGCAAGTGCTATATCCCACAACCCAATTTGCAGAAGATAACGTAACCGAGTTATATCTCGGGTTCTTTGGCCGTGCGCCCGATACGGCAGGGTTATCTTATTGGGCGACGCAAATTGCCAATGGCGCTAGTCCAGTCGATGTTGCCAAAGGTTTTGCTCAATCTACCGAATTTATCGCTCAGTACAGCAACCTTTCAGCTGGCGCGCAGATTACTCAAATTTACCAAGATATTTTGAATCGAGCGCCGGATATATCTGGCGCTCAATATTGGACATCTCAATTAAACTCTGGGACCCCGATTGGCGAGATTGTTTGGGACTTGGTTAATGCTTCCTTTAATCAGCAAGGTACGCCTGACGGATTACTGGTCCAGGGGAAGATCTCTGCTGCTGAAGTTTTAGCCTCACCAGTTGTTCTCAATATATCCACTACTGCTTGGAGTCCCATCAATGGATTTGGTGAGGTCAACTTAGCATCCGCTTTATCGGCAGCCTTAAATCTGCCATTACCTCAAGGCACCTCAATTAAGACAAGTGCAGGAGAGTGGCAAATTGGC
>Ga0316218_1002111_pt1 | contig 19334 bp, 18 predicted proteins | sample TBH18003metaG_FD_203634 | JGI IMG/M metagenome (GOLD analysis project Ga0316218, IMG submission 203634) | Freshwater microbial communities from Trout Bog Lake, Wisconsin, USA - TBH18003 | ecosystem: Environmental > Aquatic > Freshwater > Lake > Hypolimnion/Profundal zone | place: USA: Wisconsin...
TCCTTGATGAAGTTTTCTGTGGACTGCTTTTTCTTTGATTCCATGTTCAAATTTTTTGTTGGTTAACAATGGAAACACTATCTAAAGTTATGTTCTTTTTCAGTCCACTTTATGCTGACGATTTACAAATGATGTCAAGGTTAATTTCCTCCTTTCCCAGATCAAGTAGAGCTTCCAACGAACCGAACTTATTAACGATGTAATACACCCCGTCTAATTTATATGCGACAGGATTTGAGTAATGCTTGAACCTATTAACTGAATCAGTAAAGAATTTAGGATTGGAAGCATGTTTCCAGACACGGAGGAAATTGCGGTCGTACTTAACTTGATCGATATTGACCGTTGTAATTATAGATAGTTTGAACATTTTTTTAATTTTTATTAGTTATAAAATTGACAGAGCTTTCCCAGTCGCATAGATGCGTTATTTTAAATCGCTATGTGTTTGGGTAAGTTTGCCTTTACCTTTTTTCCCTTACCGTTCGATTGCGGCGCCTCAATCGAATGAATAAAGTATCCCCAGTCGCATAAATGCGTTATTTTGAATTATTATGCTTTGGGGATTTTTTTTGCCTTACTTTTTTCTCCTTACTAATCTTTTGCGGCGCCGCAATCAAACAAATAAAGAAACTGTTTTAGCCTTAGTGCCTTGACCACACAAAGATACTTCTATCGGTAGACACAAAGAACATAAATACAAATGTGAATTCACGCAGGAGCATGTGAATTCACATTTGTGAAAGTGGATTGTCAATAAAATGTTTAAATTGAACTACTTAAACATTATTTATTATTAGGTCAATAAATTTTAGGTAACTATTAGATTCGTCTGTTTGTCTGGTTGCTTCCAATTTCTTAACAGCACTGTTTAGTTGTGCTCTGTCAAGTAATATTCTATCATTTTCGTTATCTTTATTGAAGATAGTATTTCCTATTATCTGGCAGGTCGTTGCATAATTTTCCGCACGATTCATCCACCTCATTGTAATCATGTAAGCGAATAGATAGACTAAAAATGAATTCAATCTTATATATTCCCTATCAACAAATATTTTTTCATTTTCAATGCGATAAACCAATTTATTTTGGAAATTTTTCAACTCATTTTTGTGAGAAAGCAGTTCATTTCCTTTTGCTTTCGGCAATTTATTAACCACCTCTGCTAGAGGATTTTTTTCAGAAAGTATTTGTAGGATTTTATCATATTTGGCTTTGAAGAGTGGATTGATTAAATCAGTTACTAGTCTAGTTTCGTTATTTAGGTTGCCGGATTTCGATATATATTTCTTTGGTATAGCTATTTGCGGACCCAGCGGTGGTGTAAAGCTTTCAATTATAATATTCTCTTTTAATTTTGCAATTTCTTCTTGGCAATATTGATATGCTTTTCTAAATCGGGAATCAATTATTTCTGCTGTACTTGTTAAATTGAAATCTTCTATTGTAAAGACTAATTGGCCCTTATAAATTATTACACCGCTTTCATGGAACCATCCCAGTTTTACATTTTCTAATCCATTAGACAAGTATTGGCTTGCTAAATAGACTGCGACACCATTTATTATCAATGGTTCATTTTCAGTAAACCTTCCAGCAGATTTTTTGTCCCATATCTCATACTTCTCAATAGCTATTATGTTTTTAATTTCATCAACATCCGTGTCTATTGGGCCAATTAAAAGGAACGGATCTATCAAATGCCGGTCAGCCTCCAAATTTGCATATACTATAAAGCCATCAAAAGGGGCGTGAAAAGCATATTTTGGGTGCCTTTCATTTAACTTCTTTTTAAATTTTTCATTTTTAGGTAAAGCACTAATTAATTCTGTATAAAATAACTCTTTCGCATCAAAGCTGATTTTACAATAGCGGTCTATGGTAAATGGAATTGATGTAGAGTCGAAGCCCTCGCCAAGTATTTCCTCTACTATTTCAGTATAATTACAGTTGGTTCAGAATGCGAGGAAATGTACGAGTTGATAATAGATGATACTTGCCCGGTATGCGGTTTAAAAGAGGAAGACAAGCGTTCTTATTTAGTATCCAGCAAAACACCGAAGCACCATACTACATTGACCAGCGAAATTTATTGCAGCGGTTGTAAAGGAACTATTCATATCGTTTTCGAACTAAAGCCTGTCATCATGGAGTATGTAGTGAATGACAAGAAGTAATATTTTTCAAAAAATTTGTACCTGCCATCTGAGCACTACCAGCCCTATGCCTTAAATGACATAGGGTTTTTTATTTCAAATGAACTTACTGCAAATTGAGGGAAGTTGATTCGCTCAAAAAAACGAATTCAAACTTTCAGTTTTTTACGATTATAACATTTAAGAAGCAAAGCCCTTCAATAAAAATAAACAACAATATGACAAACGAATGCTTAAATGTTATTACATTTTATGGAGATAAAGGAAAAATCGATAAAGCCTTAGACGATCTAAATTCGGACAGTAGATTTATAACCGATAATATCGGTAATGACATAAAAATTAATAAGGATGGTTATACCTGCATTACCTGTTGGGAACCAAACATTGCTGGCGCTAAAAGGATTGCTGATCTATATGATTTAGATTTTAATTTGGTCTATGACGAGCCAGGCAATGAGATTTTTGGTGAGGTCAATTATACGGAAGGCGTATTAACCATCACTGAATTAGGGTCTGAAGATTATGGACAAATAACCTTTAATAAAAAAACAGAATTGTATTCTTTTCGTGGCGAGAGTAACGATGATAACTCAGACTTTTTAATCACTCTTTTAATAGAAAAAGTATGTCAATCAGACTAAAACGCAGCCAGCTCGATATTCAGCACTTATAAGTAAAATCCCGGTATAGAAATATACTGGGATTTTTGATTCAGCCAATTCTCAATGCTATCAGGCAACAATTGAAAAAGGACAGCAATATTAACATATAATAATATATAATGTTCTAAAAAAATTACTTAATTATTTATTTACTTCCCCCACCCTTACCGACAACCTTTTACATACTTTAATGCTCTTGACCGATATGCTCGTTTTTAATACGAATGATATTTCAACCGGCTAATGTAGGAGTCTTGCGGCACGCATAGGCGACGTTTAGATTATCACCTAACTGGGATGACATTTGCTACCTCATATCCTTCACCATTTTTGGAAACTATTTTCAGCTAATATTTCAATAATTGCATCGAAAATATGCTATAGTCCTTATCTTTTTGTTGGTTTTGCCGGCATACAAGGCCAGGTATTGCATGGCAATGGTAGCAATATCCTGGGCCCGCTCCCGTAGGGAGGGTAGGGTGATCCCAAACACCGCAATGCGGTAATACAGGTCGCTCCTGAAGTACCCTGCGGCTATCTCCTTTTGCAGGTCGCGGTTGGTGGCGGCTATAAGCCGCACATTGGCTGTGCGCTCAGTGGCATCACCTACGCGGTAGTAAGTGCCGGCTTCTAAAAAGCGCAGCAGCTTGGGTTGAAGTTCCAGCGGCAGCTCGCCTATCTCATCCAGGAACAGCGTGCCGCCTCTTGCTTCTTCCACCAGCCCCTTCTTATCTTTCGCAGCCCCTGTAAAAGCCCCTGCCTTATGGCCGAAGAGTTCACTCTCCATAATATCCTTGCTCAGTGCGCTGCAGTTAAAAGCCACAAATGGCTGCATGCTCCGGCTGCTGTTGTAGTGTATGGCGTTGGCAAATACCTCCTTACCTGTGCCAGTCTCCCCGGTCGGCAGTACAGGCGTATCAGATGGGGCTACTTTCTTCGCCAGGTTTATAGCCGCTGCTATCGCAGGGCTGTTGCCTGTTATAGACCCGAAGCCGTGCTTCGTTTGCAACTGTCCTTCCAGCAATGCCACTTTCTTTTGCAGCGCCACTTTTTCCACAGCCCTGCTCAGCAATGGTATGATCTTATCATTGTCATCACCTTTCACCAGGTAGTCGAGCGCACCGTTCTTCATGGCTTGTATGCCATTCGGTATGTTGCCATATGCCGTCAGCAGTATCACCTCTGTGCTCGGGTATTTATCTTTCAGTCTGCGCACGGTATCTACACCGTTGCCATCAGGCAGCTTCACGTCGCACAGCACCACATCTATCTCCTGTGCGACCATCAGTTGCATACCATGCGCAATATCCGCAGCATCATAGACCGCATAACCCTCCAGGGAAATTATGCGCTTCAGCAAGCTCCTCAGCTTTTCTTCATCGTCTATGATCAGTACGCTGTATTTCATAAGGCAAAGATAATGCGGCCATTCATTTAAAGAGGCGATGGTTGCCCATCGCCTCTGCTCTTGTATAGTTATTAATATTACCAGCCCAGCAGGTAAGCAAATATCAGCGGTGCCACAATGGTAGCATCGCTTTCTACTATGAATTTCGGGGTGTCTATATCCAGCTTGCCCCAGGTGATCTTCTCATTTGGCACAGCCCCGCTGTAAGATCCGTAAGAGGTAGTGCTGTCGCTGATCTGGCAGAAGTAGCTCCAGAAGGGCACATCATGCCATTCCAGGTCCTGGTACATCATAGGTACTACACATATCGGGAAGTCACCGGCTATGCCGCCACCTATCTGGAAGAAACCTACACCCTTGCCGGATGAGTTGGCACGATACCACTCTGTGAGCCACATCATATACTCTATGCCGCTCTTCATGGTACTTGGTTTCAGCTCGCCCTTGATGCAGTAAGAGGCAAATATGTTGCCCATAGTGCTGTCTTCCCATCCCGGTACGATGATCGGTATGTTGCGCTCTGCAGCAGCTATCATCCAGCTGTGCTTGGGGTCTATTTCGTAGTCGCCCTTCATTACTTCGCTCAGCAATAGTTTGTACATATACTCATGTGGCAGGTAGCGCTCACCTTTTTCTTCAGCGTCTTTCCATATCTTATAGATGTGGCGCTGTATGCGGCGGAACGCTTCTTCCTCAGGTATGCATGTATCAGTTACGCGGTTGTAGCCTTGCTCCAGCAGTTCGTATTCTTCCTTGGGTGTCAGGTCGCGATAGTTGGGTACACGCTTGTAGTGTGTATGCGCTACCAGGTTCATGATGTCCTCTTCCAGGTTAGCGCCTGTGCAACTGATGATATCCACCTTGCCAGCGCGTATCATTTCTGCAAACGATATGCCCAGCTCTGCAGTGCTCATAGCGCCTGCCAGCGACACCAGCATCTTACCACCCTCTGCCAGGTGTGTTTCATATCCTTTGGCAGCATCTACCAGCGCGGCAGCATTGAAATGGCGGTAGTGGTGCGTAATAAATTGTGATATTGGTCCTTTACTCATTGTATATGTTTTATGTTTTTAGAATGCTATAAACTAAAAAGCAGCAACCTTCGTTGCATGCTTTTAGTATTTCGGATGGTTTGGAATCTGGTATTTGGAATTTGTGCATTCCCAATTAAGCTACCGCCTCTCCCTTTGCTATAAACTTTTTCACCCATTCAGTAGTGATGGATTTCGGACGCTCCAGCGGGAAGCCCAGGGCCCTGTCCCAGCAAAGGCTGGCCAGTACGCCCAGTGCGCGCGATACGCCGAACAGTACTGTGTAGAATTCTTCTTCCACCAGGCCATAATGCTTCAGCAGTGCACCGCTGTGGGCATCTACGTTCGGCCATGGGTTTTTGATCTTGCCGGTGTTTTCCAGTATTGGTGGCGCAACTTCGTAGATGTTCCATACTGTTTTGATGATCGGGTCATCAGGGCAGTGCACCTTGGCAAACTCCATCTGCGCAGTGAAGCGTGGATCGGTCTTGCGCAGCACCGCGTGGCCGTAGCCCGGTACCACCTTGCCTTCGCTAAGTGTCTTCTGTATGTAAGCAGCTATCTGGTCTTTGGTAGGCGCATCAGAGTTCAACTCTTTACACATATCTTCTATCCAGCGGATCACTTCCTGGTTGGCCAGGCCGTGCAGCGGGCCGGCGAGGCCCGTCATACCTGCCGCGAAGGACAGGTAAGGATCGCTGAGTGCACTGCCTACAAGGTGCGTAGCATGTGCCGATACGTTGCCACCTTCATGGTCGGCATGTATGGTCATATACAGGCGCATCAGTTCTTTAAAGCTTTCATCTTCATAACCCAGCATGTGGGCGAAGTTGCCGCTCCAGTCCTGCATGCCATCCGGTTGTATATGCTCACCGTTCTTGTATTTGCGGCGATAAATGTAAGCTGCTATGCGTGGCAGGCGGGCTATCAGCGTCATGGTGTCTTCATAAATGTAGTCCCAATGCTGCTTCTTGCTGATGCCTTCTGTGTATGCTTTTGCAAATTTAGACTCAGTACCCAGCGCCAGTACGGCTGCGGTGAACTGCGTCATAGGGTGTGCCGATATAGGGAAAGCCTCGATCACATCAAACACATGGTTGGGCACATGCGAGCGGCGCGCCCATGTGGCAGATACATGGTCCACATCTTCGTGAGATGGCACCTCGCCGATCAGCATCAGGTAGAACAGCCCTTCGGGCAACGGCTCATTGCCACCTTCTACTTTCGGTAGCTTCTCTCGCAACTCCGGTATCGAGAACCCGCGGAAGCGGATACCCTCATTCGCGTCCAGCAGCGATGTTTCTGTAACAAGGCCTGTGATGCCGCGCATACCCTGGTATACCTGGGCCAGCGTCACATCTTCTATCTTCTTGTTGCCATGCTGTTCAATGATACTTTTGATCTCTTTGCCTTGTGCATCAGCCTTTTCCCTGAAAAGGTCTTTAACGTAACCCATATAAGCGTGATTATAGTAGTGCGGAAAAATTTTACGGACACAAAGATAACGAAAAGGACTGCTAACATAAAGTGAATAAAAAATTAATTAAACTCACATTTACACCTCCCAAACGCGTGCTGATATGCCCTTAAAAATTATCTGAATTATTTAAAAAATGTGTTTGTAGAAATCAAAACGATGCTTACCTTTGCAATCCCAAACAAAGAAAGGGAGCATAGCTCAGCTGGTTCAGAGCATCTGCCTTACAAGCAGAGGGTCCGCGGTTCGAACCCGTGTGCTCCCACCAATACAGACAAGGGTTTCAGCCGATAAAGCTTGAAACCCTTTTTTTATTTGCGCATAATTTGCGCATAAATAATAGTTATCTTAGAACTATCTAGTCTGGCAAGAATTTGATTCATAATAACCACATAACTTTTTTGCTTCCAAAATTTAATATCTCGCTAGTGTAAACTTACAACGCATATAACTGCAATGCTATATTTTAGTTGGCTTTAATTCTTCACTATTATCACCTCGGCTTTCCTCAAAACAACATTATTAAATATGTACCCGGTTTTTTCCACGCTGAGGATAAAATTATTGGGTTGTTGAGAATCGGGTTCTGTATCAATTGTTTTACAATATTCATCAGTTGCTAAACTATCGATGAAAGACATTAATGTAACATTATATTTCTCCAACAAGTTTAAAAGACGTTGTTTGGAGTTTTGCAATCTGCTTATTGCTTTTCTGCTATTTTCATTATCATCCCAACCCTTTTCTTTAATTGTTGCTTCAGCACCCTCAAAGGAATCAAGTATTTTAATGAGGTCTAATAGTATTTCCTTTTTTTCTTGAGCATGAGCGCTTTTTAACTCATTTATATTATTTTCCAAATCCAATATGTTCCTTTTGGAAATAATAAACTCATTTTCAATCTGCAATTTGTCTTGTGCATTCATTTTTAATTATTTTTATTAATCATACTTTACTTTTACAAAGCAAGCATATTATTAATTACATTTTACTTATAGAGTCAAATGCATTCAAATCGATTAGATCAATATCATACTGATCATGAGTTATTGTTGAACTCAAAATAGATAGAACTTCTTTACCATGACATGGGTATATGAAATCTACAGATAATCTATCTTCTGGAGAACTAAGTTGCTTCCTTGCATTTGCAATTTCCATAGGAGAATATTTCCTAGTTGTCATTGCTAAAACTTGACCTTTAACAATTTCGACTGCTGTTGCATTTCTTGAAACACTCAATATTTTATATGGATTCTTCATACCTATTGTGATAATATTTTTAAATAATCCAAACCATTTTTAATTGCCATTCCTTTAATAGTGAGCGTGGCGCCATTCGAATAACCAGTCTCAATTAGAGATCTTAAATCTAAAGGTAATTGATTTAGTATTTGCACTCTCCGAGTTGACAATTTATTAGCTTTAGCTAAAAAAGTTGTGCTTCTATTTTTACGGATATCATCCAAAAGATCACAAACTTGCTTTGTTGAAGAAGTGGCATCCATAACATACTCTTCAATCATGTTATTAGACATTTCCACAAGGGTTTCACATAAATCTTCATGATTTTTATTAAGTCTGTATAATTCATAAATCATTTTGAAGGCTTGTACTTTTGTAATTAAATTGGAACTAAAGCCTTCTGCAATTTTATTTAGGTTTACTCTCACTTCTAAATCGCGGGCAGATGTTTTTAGTTGGTTAAGTGAGTTCTTGAGACTAGATCTTTCAATAAAATAATCTATGAAGGCTAAAAGACCGTCAATCTTTTCGGTTATCACTAAATAATCTTTTACAGACCTTAAAGTTTCAATAATTTCAGCTTCAAACTCAGTAGGATATTTATCTAACGTTCTATAAAGAGTTGATTTCAAATTACCATTATTTTGTTCAATAACCTCTACAACTGCTTTATTAATGACCTCTTGCAGATTCTCATTGATTTTGGGGTTATCTTTAATTACATTGTAAACTTCAAATAAAATATTCAATCCTTTTTCTGTAGTTATCGAATGATTATTTAATTTTGAAACGCATATTCTGTTTGCGAAATTTGATAAGGCATAACTAAGATTTGCATCGGAAACAGTCGAACATACTATCAAATAATTAGAAATAATACTCTCATAAAATGTTTCTTGCTTGACTTTTTCTAATAATTTTGTTCTTAAGGAATTGCAAAAAGAGGAATATAGTTCTTTGAACTTTTTTATTCTAGAAATATTTGTTATTGTGAATATTAATTGGATTTGGGCTTGATTCAAATTTTCGACTACCTCTAAAGCTTTGTTTTTAAGAATAATAGCCTCCGAATAGTCTTTATAAGCAGCCCCAGGTAAATTATAAAGAATACCGACATTTAATACCTCTTCTCTATTAACTATATTATCAAGCTTATGATCTAAAACCGATATAATCGATTTAATATACTCATTATTGGTAAAGGCAAAATAAGGAGTACAACAAATTGAAGTATTATCAATACCTAATGAAAATAAGGCAATTATTGCGTCCTTTTCCTTGTGGAAAAAATCAATTGCTGCTGATGATAAGGCTGCGGAATAAATCTCATCAGTAAGTGATTTTTCAAAATTATCCTGCAATAGTTGTTGAACAACCGCAATAGATATATTTGAACTGTCAATATCACCATAATTTACATTTTCAGGAAGTCCATCTTCAGATTCAGCATAACACCCTACAGTACCTTGCAAGGTGAATGCGAAATTGTCATCCCATTTGCTATCAGAAAGCGTTGTTATAAATAGTTTGTAATTGTAAATGGCAGATAGCCATATTGAAATAATTTCTTTATAGTTTTCAAAAGTTAATCCTCCTGTCGTAACAATTCCTAAAGTAGCATTTGCAATATTTCTAAAAAGAAACTCATCCTTGTAATAATAGATAAAATTATTAATTACAAAATTAAAGCATTCTAAATACTTCTCTTCTTCAAGGAATTTAAATATAGAATACCTATTTATAGCATCTTTATTTCGCTGAATTTTTTCAAGTAAATCATACAAAATTGGATTAATTCCTTTTTCAAAATTGGTGTTTTGGATTAGTATGTCCTGCACACCAGCTAGCGATAGCTCATAATTATTAAACCTATTTATATTAACGTTGTACTCACTCAACATACCATTTGCATGAACATACTCTCCATATGAAATGATGTTTTTTATGTCTATTGTTGCTTTGTTGGTTTCAGGTAAATGCTTTGTGATTAACTTCTTTGCGTCAGAATAAGAACCTTCCTTAACAAGATAAATTGAAAATCTGTATGATAAATCTAAGATTGTGTCACTACTTTGTTGCGTTTCAAGAAAATTTAATATTGATGTTTGGTTTTCCTTTATTTTGTCGATGCTATCGCTTTTCAGTAACGAAATATATTTCCTTGCGTATGAAATGTTGCTAACAGTTGAAATATCTTGATATTGATTAATAACAACGTCATAATTAATAATTGCTTCTTCAAGATCATTAATTGATTCTGATTTTAAACCATTCTGAAAATAATTTAGAGCAATATTCTTGTCTCTGCGAAAAGTGAAATATTGCTTTATACTTGAGAATATTCCCATCTATTTTATTTTAAAGGAAGCCTAATTATTTTTCCTGGATATATTGTATTGTTATAGTCTAATCTATTATAGTCAGCAATTTCTTTTCCATATTTCTGTGTACCATAAATTTGTGAACTGATAGTACAAAAACCATCTCCTTTTTTAATAGTGTACAATTTTTCGGTAGTTTTCGTTTTAACGGTATTTGTAATAATATTGGCCTGGGATAACTGTTTATGTAAGCTAATTAAACTATCATTAGTAGTGGATATATTGATCTTATAAGCTGATAGTTGATTTTCCAATTGAACTTTGTTTTGTTTATACGAAAGTGAAATGGAGACAAAAACCACTATTAATATAATATTTAATGCAATTAAGGAAGAATAAAACATCCACCTAGTTGCATCCTTTTTGCTTAATATGGTAAAAACTGATAAATCCGTATCACAAGTAGGACACACGATTTTTTTATTTCTATAATCCCCAATACCTGATTTACCACAAATAGGACATTTAAATTCAGTCATAATATAAAATTAATTGTATCTAATGCCAGTTCCAAAATCACTAGTTTCATCATCCTTTAAGAAAGTTAAGGCATGTTTTAGTACAGATATTGCTGCTTCGTAATCTCCAATTCTTAAAGAATTCAAAAATGAACTATAATAATTGTTCAAGGTTCTAGCCTCATGTACATCATGGGTTTGATCGGCTTTAATTTTTAATGTAAATCCTCGAATTAGTAAAAAATAATTTTCTATTATTGCCTCCATGTCAATTAGTAGCTCTTGCTTTTGTATTTCATTATTAGCATTTTCATATTGTTCTATCAAACTAGTCAGTGCTATTGTGTCTGTGTTGTCAATAAAATCTGAATAATTACTTATTAAAATCTGTGCAAAAATGAAGTTGAGTTCTTTGTTATCTTCCTGTTCAAAGGTTTTATCATAGGTGCGTATTATTTTTGATTCTATGTCAAACCATTTTTTGTTGTCTGGTTTATTATTTCCTAGCTTATTTATTTCTTCGACTTGCAATTGGACTGCATCCATAAATTCATTTTTTTTGTAGTCTGGAATTTCTTCGGAGGAAAATACTGTTCTTATTTTTTCGGACAATAATTCCATGCAACTTGAATCTTTATTACCTCTACCCAAAGCAATATTAATTTTATTTGTTTGACCTTTTGGACAAACCCTTATGCTCAATGTCTCGTCCAGATCCATATCAAATGAAAAGTTTAATTCACTACTTTTAGGCAAATTGTCATTGATAGCATAATAGCCAATAAATTGCTTTTGAAATGTTCCATTCTCTGCATCAGCAAAAATTGCAACTTCGATAATTTTTTGATTATCAACGGTAGTCTTAAATGTTTTATTTGTACTAAGAGGAAGTACTGATGAAAAATCAATAATCTTCTCATGTTTTTTTCTGGCGTTTACATCAATAGTTTGAATAAAATAATTATGTTTGGTTGTGTGAACAATATCGATCTTCACGCCATTATTGGATGTCCTATCTTCAATATTTGTGTTGCACTTACCACAGACTGTTTGAGCTGGTAGAATTGAATTCCCGCAATTTGGACAAAGAAATTCTTCATTCAAAGAATGTGCTAAAATCGCGGCTCCTTTTGCAATTGCCAACATTGGTTCATTTGAAGACAATATCTTATCAATACCATATTTCTTTTCTAACAATTTTTTTACTAAAGGTATACCTGATGAACCACCAACTAATAATATATTATCAATCGTCTCAATAGGATATCCACTCTTTTCCAATAATTCATCAATCAGCGCAATAGTTCTGTTAATCAAGGGGAAAATAATAGATTCGAATTTCTCCCTAGTAATATTTAAATCAATATCCAAGGGCTCTCCATTTTCATCTTCTAATAAGTCATAAAGTTCGATTTTCGCATTTTGACTAACTGTTAATTGCTTTTTTGCAGATTCTATAGCTTTATTTAGTTCATTGTAAAATTTAATTTGTTTCCTCGGAGCCATTATATTTACTAGATGATCTAAATCGTCGATATTCTTATTTTTGCAAAATTCCTCTAATACAAAGTCATTAAATAATTTATTTATATCGTCTCCTCCAATCCACCTATCTCCCCCGGTTGCAGCTTCTATATGCTGACCATTGGCAATAACTAATATCGATAGGTCAAATGTTCCACCACCAAAATCATATATTAACACTACTTTACTTTGCCCTGGTGAGATGTTATCAATACCATAAGATATTGCTGCTGCAGTAGGTTCAGAAATCAAGCGCTGTACTTTGAAACCAGCCATAAAAGCCGCCATTCGCGTAGCAGTTCTTTGTTTTTCATTAAAGTAAGCTGGCACAGTAATCACAGCATGTGTTACATCACCCAATTCACTACAAGCGTCATCTTTTAACCTTTTAAGAATTATGGCACTAATTTCTTCTGGCGTAAATTCCTTGCCTTGCATAACAACAGCCACTGCATCATCAGTTCCTGTGCTCAGATTTGTAATTTGAAAAGGATAATTCTTATTATCTCGTTTCATTTTTATTATTCCGGTATCCGTTATTGATCCGCCCATTAATCTTTTTACGGAAAATACTGCGTTAGGTAAATACCTATTTAAATTCTCATAAACTCCATTACCTACAATCGGTTCACTAGTTAGAGCGGGCAGGGCAACACAAGAGCGAGTAAGAACTCCACCATCTTCTTTATTTGCAATAATTTTCACGATCGTATCTTTGAAAGCTACTACTGAGTTTGTAGTACCTAAATCAATTCCAATTGATTTACCCATAAATCGTTATTTCTTTTTTAAAATTCTATTTATCAATTCTATAATTGGATCTCTCATGTTTTTGTTTGCATTCTTTGATAAGGTAAATACACCTTTACTATAATCCGGATCACAATCGTGAATATTTTTTTGTAAATCTTTGAAATTAGCCGGATGAATATATTGGAAAGTATTTTCTATCAGCTTTCGATTTTGAAAAATATTTAGTTTAACACATAAAACTAATAACTGCAAATAATTAAAATTCCTACCTGGCAAATCTTGATATTTAATTACATTTTGAGAGTCATTCAGATATTTGGAGTAAAACTCCAATACATGGCGGCCAATGTTTTGAGCAGCACCGGGGATACCTCCTACTTCATTACTAATATGATTAGGCGCGATAGATGATTGCCAACAACTATCAATATCAATAAGGAGGATTTTTTTTAATAACCCTGATGTAATAAAAATATTCTCTTCATTGAAATCACTAAACCAATAACCCTTAGAGTGAATAACAGATAATGCTTTTTCAATTTCGATTAAAACTAAATTAGGACTTATTACATCTCCATTTAGAATATACTCCTTAAGAGTAACTCCTTTAATATATTCAAAGAAAACATAGCAAGTATTTGTATTCTTATCCTCTATCGCATCATAGACCGCTGGAATATTTTTACCTACTTGACCGATAAGAGACATAATGAGCCCCCACGCAGATGGTTTCTTTTTTTCATATTTCTTAATAAAACATCTAATTCCGTCAAAAGATGTGAAAGCATAATAGTCTCTTTTCTGTATCCAAGTAACGGAATACGGGTCAAATTTAAAATTGCGCCCATTAATAATAATATCAAACATTTGCCAAAATTTGAATTATACACAATGCTTTATCATCGCATGTACCATGTTTAATGGCTGACAATGTTTTTCTAAATATAGGGTCCGTGAAATTTTGAGGTTTACCATGAAGCCAATTTTTTGTAACTAAGCTGAGGCCATCACTTGCTAACAAAATGGTATTAATTTTTTCCTTTTTGAAATATTGACATCTAGTATCTTCATGTGAGTTACTTTCGACGATAAATTTGTTTTCATCATTAGAAAATTTGATAATTATAAACAATCTGCCCTTAACATCCGGTTCATCATTGGCTGGATTAGTAATAATATATGAATCGCCAATTCTACTAACATCTAACGATCCATCAATATCTAACTTTCCAAAAATTACCGTAGTTGATATTAATATTTGTGTTTTCTCTGTAATGTAATTAATTAACCTGTTTCTGTCTTCTTCACTTAACTCATCAAGTTTATTTTGCCAATCAAATTTCAAATTTGTAGTGGCTACTTTTAGTACCTCTTCACTATTGGTAATAGAATTATTATCCCAGATTATTTTCTGTAAATTCCACGCTACATCCTGAGACAACAGCCGACTGGATATTATTTCCTTATAATCAGATGTCATGAATATTGGACAATCGCTAGTACCATCTAAAAGCCAAAAATATGCGATGTTCTTTCTGACAAAACAACCAACAACATCTTCCCCTAAACCCACATCACCTTCTCTTGCATTTTCTTGAAAATTTTTTCTAGGACCTGCTGTTGACATTACTTCCGTGAAAAAAAAATTTTCTGATAATATTGGTGCATCATTACTGATTATACTTTCAGTTTCACAATCTTTATCTTCAATATTCGTTGATTCACTTGCTAGAGCTAAATCTTCATTTTGTAGTTCGTTATTTTGTTCAGATTGATGAGTGTCACTTAAAGATTTTAATTGCTCATTTTTCGTCACATCAGTCTTAGGTTTCGTAATGCTTTTTTTATTCTTTTCATCTTCTTTTTCCATGATCTTAATATTTTCAAGTACTAAATTCTTTATTTCTCAATGCAATAGGGACAGAAACCGGAGGTGCCCGAGGCCATTCTAAATAATCCTCTTAGTGTGGCAATTTTCTTTGGATCATCCATTACATAAAACTGCTTCTGTTTATGGGATGGACAAGTACCTAAAATTGTTTCTAGTTGCTTACAACCACTATCATCCGGATTACCAATATATGCTCCAATTAATAAATCTAATTCATCATTATTTGCCTTAAATGGATTAATAATTGGTCCATAATGTTGTATTTGTTCACCATCAGTGTAAAGCATTATCCGAACATTCGGTATATCAATTGATTTGCCACCATAATACTGCGTTTGAAAATTTGCAATGCAGTTTTCCATTCCCGGGACATTGCCATCAATGAATTTTTTCACAAAACTATAAGCTAAATTTAATGCAGAATTAATGTTGGTTCCGCCATTTAATTCTGCTAATTCATTGTAAAGATATTTTGCGAATTTTTGCGGAGTTTCAAATTCATTGATAATTTCTTCAACAGTTTTCGTAAACATGACATTCGGGTTATTATCAAATTTTATAGCACAGATGTATGCATTTTCCTTTTTAGATAAACTTTGAAGGGCAAAAATTGCAAGCGCAGCAGCATCTGTTACAACTTCTCTTTTAGTAAGCTTACCATCTCTCTCTGCTACAGCTTGGCTTTCAGTCTTTGGAGGATACTTGGAAGGAAAGCTTGTTGCATATGGCTCTTCTGCCATTGAACCCGAAGCGTCCATCAATAATACACATAAGCCAACTTCTTTTCCTTGGCCAGAATTTTTAAGGTTAGTATTAGCCTGATTCTGTAGCCCACTTTCATCAGGTACTAATAGACCCGTTAAACCTTTTCCTGGACAATTAGAATCATCACAAATACCACTTGTAGGAACATTCGGTTCTGTATACTCTTTGCCGCATTCAATGCATTTATATGTCTTCATAATCTTTGATTAAATTATTAACGGAATTGCTTGGTTTTATTAGTTTGAGGGGTAGTTATTTTGTTGATTAAATAGAGGTCTGTTTTCGTCTAAGTATGTCTCTATCAAACTAGCTTATTTCCAAATAAACCTGACCATCAAAAAAAAATAGACTAAAGGTATTAAAGTCTAGTTAATTGTCTGCATTTCATCAATAATCTGTTTCTGCATTGGTGAAAATTCCTTGAAAAAAGTTTTATTCAATTACGTTATAATGGTCAATAATAAATTACAAAATACTATATATAATATGCATAAGCCTTCGTTACATTATAGAATTTTTGTTGTGAATTTGATTGGTAAAAACCAGATTATTAGTTGGATAGAAAATGGCAGACTGGTTAATACACAATAAAGCCTTCTTGTAATTTCTATTATTTACTTTTACCTCAGAAAATACTACTAAATGGAGGTTATTTGTTTACAGGACGAAGCATTTTATGCACTCATTGAAGAAGTTCATCAACGCCTCAAGAAGAAAAATAAGGAGAAAGATGACAAATGGATTTCTGCTGAAGAAGCCATGCATAAGCTAAGAATCGCAAGTAAAACAACTCTGCAAAAATTAAGAGATGAAGGTAAAATCAGGTTTTCACAACCAGAGAAGAAACACATAGTTTATGATCTGGATTCAATAAATAATTATTTAGAAAAAAATGCAAAAAACACTTTCTGATTATGGAACAAAGCGAACAACTGTATATCAAGGGGTTTAACCGGGGATATACTATGACCAAATATCTACCAGATTTGAGTGCGAGCATTTTAAAAAATATTGGTACGACCAATGATTTTATAGAAGGTTTCTTTTCCGGCAAGGAAGAATACGAGCTTGAATACAGCCAAGAGCAGTTGGGGCATTTGAGGGAGATAAGAGATAATGCCAAAGATCATGGGCACGAATTGGAGCAGTAGGATTATTTGAATTTGCATTCACCCGATTTCATTTTTTAGGTATTTATTAGGGGGTCCGGGGGACTTGTCCACCGCAAGATTGCATATCGCCAGATGGGGAAAGATTACTATATATCCCCTGGCGATATGCAATCTTGCAAAGACCGAATTTCGGAATTCTATTCAACTTCCTGTGCTGGTTCTGTCCTTTACAAAAGACTATCGGACATCAGCATCATCGTCATCATTTTTGGTATCAGCATTTGAGCCAGTAGTATCTTCATCCTCGGTATCATCATCCGGCTTGCTGTCTCTATCCTCCTTATCATTTCTGTCATCATCTGAATTTCTATCCTCAGTCTCATCCCAGCCATTTTGTACCAAACCATCCGTTCTATCCAGTTCCTTGCCCCGGCTTTCCCTGATGTCTCGCAGTTGCTGTAGTTGTGCTATGTCTCGATCTAAGGGGCTGTTTTCCCCTGTAATGCCATTCTTTGCTTCAAATGTCCTATTCTGATTTACCAACTCCTGCAGTCTGTCCCTCTGTTTTGTCTCGTCCATTCCCAAAGGTGTACCTTCATCGATGCGTTTAAGTTCGTCCAATTCTTTAACCTGAATATTTCGTATCTGGCGGATTTCCTGTAGTGATTTTTCTTCTTTCTCTTTTTTAACATCAAGTTCCAATAGTTTCTTTTCGTCATACCCAAATCTATTTATTCTGAACTTTCTTACACCTTCAAATTTTATACCCTGAAACCTTCCATTTCTGAAGTACGGTACATGCCCCTGTTCTTGTAACTGAGCAAGAAAATGCTCTTTGGAGGTAGATTTGCCATAGGTCGTTTCGAGCAACACATGTAAAATATTCTTATCCAAAGAGCGTTCGGATTTTATATTTTTTTCAGACCCACTTTCCTTTGTCTTACCATTTTTCGATTTCCCATGTTCTGGTACACTATGTACCAACTGTGGGTACTTCTGTATCTGGTATTCCTGCATGGCAACTTTTAGTTCTTGGAATTGCTGCCTGCTAATCCGGTTTGATACCCCGGTGCAAAATTGAACACCGCTTTGTATCAGGTGGATATGGGTATGGTCTTTGTCCCGATGAACCGCGCCAACCACCAGGCTTTGTTCGGCCCGAAGGGAAATATACTTTTGGGCAATGTCCTTTAGGACTTTTTCATTGAGATGCTTACTGTCTAATTGCGAGAACGACAGGATGGTATGAAATGCCAAAACACTGTCTTTTCTTAAATTCTGTCTGAACTTTTCGTTTTCTCCAAACTCCCGAATATATCCGTTTACAGACCGTGCCCGGATATTATTTTTAATGACAATCGGCTCGATTTTGTTTTGCGTCTTTGGAGTGCTATTTTTAGGCATACAGTATTCAATGAATTCCTTCATTGAACCTTTAAACGCTTTGAATTCAGCAAGCAGTTTGGCATCTATTTTTTCAGATTCCAGATGCTTCATGTCTTCTTTCGTCAGCTTTACGCCTGGAATATATAATGGGCGTTTGGCGGGTTCTTTTATTGGCGCAAGTTTTTCGTCAGTCAGTACATAACGGATTAACTGGTCAACATTCGATTTCCGGGAAATGGTTTTGATTATCACCAGTTATAGTTTTTGAAGTAACTCAATCAGAATTGCTTTGTACGCTGGCGAAGTGAGAACCGTTTCTGTAATCAATTGTTCCAAAGTCTTTGGTTTGTGTAGTTCTGCCAGCACAACTTGTTCAAGAACCGCCATCTTCTGCAAAAGTGAAGTACCGGTTTGGTACGATACTTTATTTTCGTCAAACAGTTGTTTGAGCGTGTTGATGTTCATGGCAAGCTGCTGCCGGATGGAATTAATGGCCACCACATCAGGAACCAGATACCGTTTATGGAGATATGCCAGGCATGATTCCTTGATGAAATTTGACCGGCTTCGCTTATGCTTTCGGGCTGCTTCCAGAATGTCTTTTACTTCCTGTACGGTGCATACAATCGTAAATTCCTTTGTTTCCAAACGTTGTTTCTTGCGCCACTCAGCCTTATATCCTTTCCAGTATTCCTTTCGTGCATTGGCAATATCCTTATCACTCCCTGTTTCCAACACTTTTGTACTGCATAGGTAGGAATAGACACCGCTTTTGTTTTTAATAGCACGTTTCATGGTTAATCGAATTGAAGTAAGGGAGGGAGTGTGGTAATTACTTTCCGTTGTGGTTGATATGGAGGAATCTTTCCGATCTTTTTGAAACGGGAAGAATAGTAAGGGTTTAAAGGCAAGCGTATTGCCCGATGGTGTCCGCAAAATATCAGCGCATCTTCACATTCTTTTATCTCCGAATTTGTCATTAATGGCCTTGTCCTCCGCACCTCTTTTTCGTCTAAATACTCAAATGCACCTAGCTCTTGCTGTAAAGTGGATGCAACGTCTATAGGGGTGCCCGGTAAATA
>Ga0316218_1002143_pt1 | contig 19043 bp, 6 predicted proteins | sample TBH18003metaG_FD_203634 | JGI IMG/M metagenome (GOLD analysis project Ga0316218, IMG submission 203634) | Freshwater microbial communities from Trout Bog Lake, Wisconsin, USA - TBH18003 | ecosystem: Environmental > Aquatic > Freshwater > Lake > Hypolimnion/Profundal zone | place: USA: Wisconsin...
CCAGATCTACACTCTCGCGGGGGGGATTACGCTGAACAACAATCTCACCCTGAGCGCGCCCGCCGGAAGCCTCAGCGCGATCACCGTCAGCACCGGAACGGTTGCCGGCACCGGAAATCTGACGCTCGCGGCGGTCGGAGCGGCCATTACCGTCAGCAGCAACATCACCACCAGCGGCACGGTCAATATCAACGGCGTCGCCGGCGTGGTAACGACTCTTTCCGGCAGCAACTCCTATTCGGGCGGCACCAACCTGAATAGCGGTATTCTTACCCTGAGCAACTCAAACGCGCTTCCCGCAAGCGGCCTCGTCACGTTCAACGGCGGCACGCTCCGCTTTGGCAGCGCCACTGACTATTCCGGCAGATTCAGCACTGCCGCCAATCAGCGGTTTATCATCGATTCGAACAACAACTCCGTCGCCTTCGGGACGGCTCTCACCAGTTCCGGCGGCAGCTTGACCAAACTCGGGGGCAACCGGTTGACTCTGAACGTGGCCAATAGCTATGACGCCGGCACCACGGTCAATGGAGGTCAACTTTATGCCCAGGTCGCCGGCGCGCTTGGGGCGAACGTTGCTGGAAACACCGTGACCGTCAACCCGTCTGGAGTGTTGAGCCTCGGCGCCACCAACGCCGTGGGAAGCAGCCAAACTGTAACGCTTCAAAGCAACGCCAGCGGACTTGCGGTTCTCGCTTTGGGCCTCGCCGCCCCGCTATCGAGCTACAGTGGAACCTTTATCGCGGGAGGGAACGGTTCGGGAGTTTTGGCCATCAACAGCAGCTATACCCAACTGGATATGTCTTCGATTCTGGGAGGAAGTTACTATCTCGGCCTTGTCGGTAACCCCATCACCTATTCCGGAACGCTCACCGCTGGCGCCGGGAATGTGTTTCGAGTGGGCGGCGGCGGCTCTGGCAGTACATTGACGCTGAGCAATGTGCTTGGCGACAATGGAGGGACGGCTTTGCTGGTCGGAAAGATGGCAACAACCAACGGTGTCGGTGGCATTGTCGCCCTGAGTGCCTCGAACGGCTATACCGGAGCGACTACAGTGGATGGGGGCACATTGATTCTGAATGGATCTAACGGAAGTATTCTCAATACCAGCAGCATTGCGGTAAGCCAGGGGGCGACCCTGAAGATCGATAACACCACCAATGCGGCCAACCGCATCGCCGACACCACGCCTTTGACCCTCAACGGCGGCACCTTCAACTTCTCAAACCCGGCGGCGGCTGGCACAAACTACTCTGAAACCATCGGTGTAGTGACGGCGACCAAAGGCTATTTTGCCACGCTGGCGTCCAGCCAGGCTGCGTCCGGGCAGATCTCGCTACTCTCGGTGAATTCCCTCGCAAACACAGCCACGGTCGTATCCGCGGTCGGCTCCGCCGGTGCGATGCGCTTCTCCGGCATCACGAAGACGGGCACAACCGTCAATTCGCAAAACGAGACTCGGTTGGCCACCGCACCCGCGTTGAGCAACGGAATCCTGCCATGGGCGGTGGTCGGCGGCACTACCGGTTTGGGGATCGGAGGCACCGGCGACTGGGCTCCGGCCACGGTCACCGGGACGAATAACTCCGTGGTCGCCTACGATTTCACGGCGGATGCCAACGCTGCCGTCAATACCGCAGAGAGCGCTTGGACGAGCAATCAGAATATCAAGCTGACCGGCACCGGCCTCACCACCTTGACCGGCAACCGCACCATCAATTCCCTGACGCTGGACAACCCGGTGGCGGGCAACGTCGGGCTCGGTGGCCATACACTGGTGATTACAAGCGGCCTGGTGTTGCTGGACCGCAACACCAACGACTCCACCAATGGGGCGCTCGCAAGCGGGACAGTGACGGCGGGCGATAGCGCCAATCCCGCCACGCTCCGCTTTTTCGGTCCCGCAGCAGGAAACTACAATTTGATTCTGGCGGTCATCGCTGACAATGGCGCGAGCAAGGTCAGCGTTGAATGGGACGGTGGGGGGTATAATGCCATGACACAGGTCAATACCTATACCGGCGATACGTTTATCAATGGCGGGGACTGGAAGTTGAATGCCGCCGGAATCGCCCAGAACGGCCCCGGGTATGGCAGCCTGTATGTAAATGCCGGCCTATTCGATGCCAATCAGTCCAACACAATCAACGGCTTGTTCGGCGACGGCGGATCGGTGTTTTTGAGTCGCGTCAATACTACCCTTACGGTTGGCGCCAACGATATCACCAGCACCTATCATGGGACGGTATATGGAATTGGAAATCTCGCCAAGACGGGCACCGGCACCCTGACGCTTACTGGTGCCAACACGTATTCCGGCTCGACCAGCGTTCAGAACGGCGCCATCAGTGTGGACACCGTGGGCAGCGTCGGCGGCGCCAGCAGCGGCCTCGGCGCACAAACAACGGTCGCAGCCGCCACCCTGGCGCTGGGTTCCACCAACACCACCGGCACTTTGATTTACACCGGCTACGGAGAATCCACGGATCGTGTCGTTAACCTGGCGGGAACCACCGGCGGCGGATTGATCGATCAGTCCGGCTCTGGGAACTTGAAGTTCACCAGCAATTTCACCGCCACGGGCGCGGGCAGCAAAACCCTCACCCTGAAAGGATCCTCCGCAGGTACGGGAGAAATCGCCGGCACCATCGTGGACAATTCACCCACAAACACAACCGGCGTCGTAAAGAATGGCACTGGCAAATGGACGCTTTCCGGCAGCAACAGCTACAGTGGCGGAACAACGGTGAGCAACGGAACGTTGCAGATCGCCAACGCCGCTGCCCTCGGCACGGGCGGACTGACGGTCAACGGCGGCACGCTGGACCTGCACGGCAACAGCGTGAACGTCCCGGCATTCGGCGGGGCGGGCGGAACGGTCACCAACCAGGCAAGCGGCACGAGCACGCTGACAACAACGGTCGCAAGCGGCACCTCCACTTACGCGGGCAACATCGCCAACGGGACCGGTGGCGTAGTGCTCACTAACTCCGGAGCCGGCGCGATAATCTTGAGCGGATCTTTGACGATGGCTGGACTCAACGCAAACGGCGGCGTTACGCAATTAACGCAATCTGGATCGATTGGCGCGGTGAGCGTCGGCACCGGCGCGACTCTCTCCATGGCCGCGCACAGCGGCAGCAACTACAACGTATTGAATGTCTCCTCGCTGACGATTTCAGGCTTCTCATCATCGCTTGCCAGCGCCAACAGTGCCGCGTCCGCCAGCGCCACCTACACGCCAACAGCCGCCGTGAGCCAGATGAACGCCGGGGTGCTGACGGATACAGGGATTTCGGTCGCGCAGGCTGCCGCCGCATCCGCCGTCCCTGCCTCGCCGGAAGCGGTGCCGGAACCGGGTCTCTTGGGACTGCTGGCCGCGGGGGCGCTACAGCTTCTCGGACGGCGTTCGCGCAAACATAACGCAAGATGATCGACTCGCCGCCGTGAGCAGCAAATTTTGGAAAATTCCGTGTTGGCCGATGGGGTTCGGCCTGGGGAGCACGGAATAGGGGCCGTCGCGGATTTTTGGGGTCCGCGGCGGCCCGATTTGCCTCGATATCACCCCTCAACTAAAGCATCCTTCTTATGAAACTCTATTTCATGTCTCAATCCGTTCTCCGAGTCGTGCTGGTCCTTACGCTTTCTGCTCCATTCTTTCCCCAACGGGCGATAATCGCAGCACAGGGCACGACCGAGGCAAGCGCGGGGCCGATCGATGAGCAGACCACAGCGGTTGGAAAACAGTTCTTTGAGTTGATCGACCTCGAAACGCCTGGACTCGGGAAGGTCCGCAAATTAGTCCAGAGCAGCGACTATTCCGCGGCTCTGGACGCCTATCGCGACGTATTGCTCGACAGTCTCAGAACGCGCGACTATGGCGAGTTGATTAATCACTGGGGCGGGGTCAGCGAGGCGGATGAAATGCTCAAGGGCATGGTGCGTATTCAAAGGCACGCCGGCGGTGTGTCGAGAAACCAGATCGGACTGCCTGGCGCCATCAACTGGATCAAGCCGACGGTGGATGAAATCTTGGACGAACCGCCAAATGTCGAGCCTGCCGCGCGGGAAAGCAGCAACCGGGACTGGTCCACGCATCTAAGTTCCATGCACCACATGGGAAGCTTGGTCGCTGCCTTTGCAAAAACTCACGATGCAAAGAACGCCACGTTCTGGCTTAGAACCTGGGAGGACTTTGTTCTGCACCAAAAGGAAGCTGTCAATAGGGCCGATCAAAAGCAATATAACGCACTGAAGGCCAGTTGGGGGGTGCTCTTTGTCGCCTGGCGCATGGAGAATTTCTGGGTAGGCTTGAACGCGCTCGCAAAAGAATTGCCCTCAGATGCCCGCGCCGCCCTGCCTGGACCGGCCCTGGCTCGTGTGCTGATCTTCATGTCCACCGATTACGCCGCTGTGCAGGTCGAGCGTTTGAAGAACGGCTCTGGCGCCCCCAACCAGTTCGCGACTGCCGCCACGTGTCTCATGATGGAGGCATTGGGATTCATGGGCGGCAGACAGTGTCCGCAATGGAAGGAGGAAACCGTCAAATTCGTCTCCAAGTACTACCGCTCGATCAATCTGCCGGACGGGACGAATTTCGAGCAGGCCGTGAATTACAACAAGGGCAACCCGGACCTCGCGATCCGAATGCTTCGCATGTATCCGCAGCGACCGGCCTGGATCGAGCAGTCGCTTCCATCGGCGAGGCAGTCAATGTTGTATATTGCCGCGGTGATTCGCAACGGAAGCCATCATGGCGCGTTGACCCGGATGGGACAGGACGACCGCATGGAAGACGAGCGCTTGCGGGGATTTCTCAAATATCTCCCCGATGAGAATGTCGAAAGGATTCTCAACCACGTTTATGGCGACGGTCGTCTGCCGCAACCCGCGTTTACTTCGATCGCGTTTCCGTACAGTGGTTACTATGTAATGCGCACCGGATGGGGGAAGAACGATGCCTATTCGTTCTTCAAGGCCAGCCGGCGGCCCCGCGGACACGCGCGCAACGACAACACCGCCATCCATTTCATCTGCGCCTATGGACGCGACCTGCTTGTCGACGGCGGCAGCAGAACCTACGGCGAGCACTGGATTAATCCCTACCTCATTTCTTCGTTTTCAAAGAATACCGTCCAGGTGGACGGAAAAGGCCAGGATGCAAAACAGATGGGCCAGGGCGACCGCGGTCCGAATACCACCGCGGATGAACCAATCGCCAACCGTTGGAGCACCTCGGCGCGCTTCGATTTTGCCGAGGGCTTCTACGCCAGCGGATACGAGGACCCGAAGATCATGGTCCGGCATGAACGCCAATTGATCTTCCTGAGGGAAGCGCAAATCTGGATCGTGACCGATCGAATCCGCGGTGAATCCCGCAAAATGCCCGCCACCGAAACGCACAGCTATACCCAGACCTGGAAGTTTCCCGAGGATTTCGAGGAAAACCAGGTGTGCTTCGATTCAGCCACGGGCGTCATTCGCACGACGGATCCCAAGGGGCCAAACGTCTCGCTACGCCACTTTGGTCTCTCGACAATCGAGTACCTGAAGTACTACGGCCAGGAAAAGCCGGCGCGCGGATGGATTCGAGTTTCTGGAATAGCCCCGCTGAAAGCCGTTGACATTCACGCCAACTGGAATGGAAGCGGCGAGCAGTTGCTGGTCACTCTGATCGTGCCTGCAAAGGACACCGCGGACAGGATCAAGAGTGTATCGGCCACGGCGAGAAATAATGAACGTTCCGTATGTGGATTTACAGCGGAGTTAACCGACGGCACGCGCATTGCCTATCAAGCCGCATTAAATACTGCGTTGCTCCAAACAGAGACCTTGCAGGCCGAGGCGTCCGCCCTGTTGACCGTGAAACCAACACATGGAGCCGTTGGTGGCATCGTTCTCGATGGCAAAGCGGTTCGATGCGAAAACGCCGAGCAGCCCATCAACCAGTCTGACTGTGAATTCACAGTGAACAAGGGGCACTTGGACGTAATTGCGACAATCCGATATCCTGAAGGTTCAAAAAGGAAATAAGCATGACGAATATACGCATTAAGTGCATTTTACTCGCGTTGAGCTTCGGGCTGACTGCGACGACTCTGAATGCGGAACCGCCCAGACTCGCTCAAGAAAAATGGACTTTGTGGTATGAGACTCCCTCGCGCCGATGGCTCGACGCCATGCCGCTCGGCAACGGGCATATCGGCGCGATGGTTTTCGGGGGCGTCGCTCGCGAACAGATCGCCCTCAACGAGGCGACCATGTGGTCCGGTGAGGACTGGACGGGCGCCACCGATCAGGGCAGCCGGGAAGATTTTGTCGCTGTGCAGCAAGCTTTTCTGCGGGGCGATTGGAAAACGGGGCAACGGCTTTGGGGAAAGCTAAGGCCCACGGCTGAGTCGAAGCGTCGCGTCGGAACCCACCTCCCAGTGGGAGACCTGTTCCTCGACTTCGGCCTCACCGGCAAGGAATTTTCCAATTACCGCCGCGAGCTCGACATGGAGCGTTCGCTTGCCCGCGTTACGTTTGAGGCGGGCGGCGTACGATTCACGCGCGAAGCGTTTGTCTCCCAACCGGACAAGGTCATGGTGGTGCGCCTTGGGGCGGACAAGCCAAAGGCCATCTCATTCATGCTTTCGACCACGCAGTGGAAGCCCGTGTATAAGGCAAATGACAAGCTAGTGATGTCCCGCTCATGGTTTTCGGAAACGCAGATGCCGCTTCCGCCGCCCGTCGTCGAGGTTCAAGGCGATGAGTTTGTCCTCAGCGGGCGAGCGTTGGAAAAGCTGCACTCCGCCGGGATTTATGGGGTAAAGTTCGAAACTAGGATTAAGGCGCAAGTCGAAGGCGGTACGGTGCATGCGATCGATAAGTCGCTTTCGATCGAGGGCGCCGACGCCGTCACTCTTTTGGTCTCGATAACGACTGACTTCCGCGGCATGGACTACCGAGGTATCGGTCAGCGGCGGATTGCCCAGTCGGCTAAAAAGACCTACACGCAGTTGCTCGATGCACACCTGGCCGACGTCCGGCCTCGGTTCAACCGCGTAGATCTGACTCTTGCGAACGGAACAGACTCGCTTGCTGCATTGCCCACAGATCAGCGCATCAAAGCTCGCAAAGAAGGTCGGTCCGATCCCGGTTTGGATGGGCAGTTCTTCCAGTTCGCGCGCTATCTAACCCTCGCCGGTTCGCGCCAGGATTCTCAACTGCCCATGCCCCTTCAAGGCCTGTGGGCCGATGGCGTTTGCGCGACCTATGGCTGGAGCGATGACTACCATCAGGACATCAACACCCAGCAGAACTACTGGCTGGCGGAAGTCGGTAACCTTGCCGAATGCCACCAGCCGCTATTCGACTATATCAACCAGCTCCGGCTCAAGGGCCGCAATTCTGCCGGCATTACTTATGGCGCGCACGGCTGGTGCGCCGACATTACCGCCAACGCCTGGGGAGCTTCTCCCGACCAGCGCAATTCGCCTGCCTGCGGCGCCTGGGCGGCCTCCCACCTGTGGGAGCATTTCGCGTTTAACCGCGACCGGGATTATCTGGAAAAGACCGCCTATCCGATCCTCAAGGAGAGCGCCCAGTTCTTTCTTGACGTGATGGTCAAAGACCCAAAGACGGGCTGGCTGATAACCTGCCCTGCCTATTCTCCCGAAGATCATTTTCCAGATCCGGTCACCGGCGAGCAACGCACTGCCACGGCCGGCAACACCGGTGACACAGAGATCGTTTATGAACTATACCGGCAGTGCATCGAAGCCAGCCGCATTCTGGGGGTAGATGCCGGTTTCCGTGAGCAGCTTGCCAAAGCCCAAGCCGGGCTGCCGCCACTGGAGAAGCTAATCCACCGGGACGGACGCTTGCAGGAGTGGATCGATCCTGCGTTCGACGGAGAATTTCCACGCCGTCATCGCCATTCCCACCACCTGCTGGGTCTCTTTCCTTTTGACCAAATCACGCCCGAAAAAGCGCCAGTGCTGGCGCGAGCGGCGCGGGCCACGCTGGACGAGAAACTTAGGAACCTCGAGGATACTGAATGGACGCGGGGCAACTACATTATTTTCTTTGCCCGGCTGCACGATGCCGAAATGGCTTACGCTCAATTGAACGCGGAATTTAAGAAATGGGTTCCCGGCGGCAGCCTGATGACGGTTTCCAACGCCAGGGACATTTTTTGCGTGGACGGCAATACCTCGGTGGCGGCCGGGATGGCGGAGATGCTCCTGCAATCGCACGGTGGGGAAATCAAGCTCCTGCCCGCGCTGCCTGCCGCCTGGCCGTGCGGATCGGTGAAGGGCCTGCGCGCCCGCGGCGGTTTCGAGGTGGATATCGAATGGGCGGACGGCAAGCTGAAAGCCGTTGCCATTCGCTCGCTCCAAGGCTCGCCGCTCAAACTTGTTTACGCGGGAAAAAGCATTGAACAAGCGACCGGGATCGGCGACCGTCTCATCCTCGACGCGGAACTCAAGCCTAAGAACTGATTGCTCCCGTGTTACAAAATCCCCCAGATACAGTATGAACCGATTCCTCAAAATTCTCCTCTTTTCATGCCTCATGCTCTCGGTGGCGCTCGCCCCCCAATGGCTTGAGGCGGGCGAGATCAGCCGCAAGACGGACTTTTACCTCAACGTCAGTCAGGAAACCCGCGGCAATGAACATGGCAGCGAGAGCGGGTTGCCCGGCCCCGCCTGGAGTTATTGGCTCGCTCCCGATTACTATCGATTTCTAGACAAAGAATCCGGAAACCTCGACTACGGAAAACTGTTGAACTGCGCCAATCTCCGACCGGTGCAAATCGCGGGAGACATGACTTTCCAAACCATCAAGCGCAACGAAAAAGGCCGGCTTTGCCACGATTACAGCATTAGCGCTGAAGGCGTGTCTTTGTATTGGAGCGACTACACGGCTCCATCCGGCAACTCTCTCGCTTACGATGCCAAAGGAACCAATTTTCAGGCATCCGCTTCCATCAATTGGAAGATCAACCACGTCCCGCCCCACAGCGAACTCTCGTGCAGCGCCGTGGTCATCAAATTTCGGGTTCCAAAGGCGGGCCGCTATTCACTCAGGGGCAATCTCAGCTATCTGAGTGAGCAACCCGCAAAGGATGCGGTCTTTACCGTCGGCGTTCTTCGCAAACCCGGCTTTAGTCTTCTCTTCACCCATGTCTTTGGGCAGGAGACGCCAGCTTCCGAGTCAAAGCTGTTCAAGGTGCTGGACCAGGAACCCAGTGTGCAAAACCAGAGTCTGGCGCTGGGCGATGAGATCATTTTCTTTGTTGGCAGTCCTAACGGCAATTCGTTGAAGCTCAATATTATCGACGACGATGTCCGGATCGTTTCCGAGGATCTGCCTCCGGGTCATGCGATATCCAAGAAGGCGCGAGTTCTATCCCTGCTAAATTTTGCCAGCCCGGACCTGGTGGGAGTAAAGGCCGCCTACGAGACAGGCAGGATTGACGATGCATTCGAAAAATTTAAAGCTGTCCTGGCCGAGCGCGTGAGCGCGCTGCCGCCGGTCGTCAACTTTGGCTTCTGGATCCATGGCAGCGCCAAGGCCGACGAACTGCTTAACGGAGTGCTGACCACGGGCCACTACGGTCTCCTCGGGACGACTACTTACAGCATCGGCAAACCCGGTTCCGTGGACTGGTTCAAGGTTCCCGAAGACGGTTACGATGTCATTTTGCGCGATCTGGCCACCATGCAATGGAGTAACAAACTAGCCGAGGCCTATGCGCGGACTGGCGAAAAACGCTATCTCGATTGCTACCTCGGTTATTGGAGCGACTTCGCCGTGAACTGGTATCCCAGTTTTCAGAGCCACATGCGCGATGCGAAATTTCGCAAACGCCTCGGTGGCGACTCCATTTCCTGGTCAGCCAACTCCCGCCTCTACAACGCCTGGAGACTGGACACTCTTGTGGCTGGTTTGTACTTTGTCTTTCGCCGCGCAAAAGCGGACAGCGCTCTTGCCGCCGTCAGCAACGACAAGCTGGCCGCGATCCTAACCCATTTGTATTTCTGGGAGACGCCGCGTTCGATGCGCTTCCTGCTCGACGGAGGCGGTGTTCCAAACCAGCAACAGCATCTCGCCGGCGGAATGTTCGGCTTGAGTGTTATCCTGAGTGACATGAAAGGAGCCGCCCTTTGGCAAAAGGCTGCGCTCGACAATATCCTGGTTGGATCGGGTTACCTGCCCGACGGCACCGACATGGAACAGAGCTTTAATTACAACAAAGGCCTGTATGAAAAGCTGGAGCGCTTCACAAGCTTTGCGCCGGCGTTGCCTGCCTCTCAACGGGGCGACTGGCTGCCGCGAATGAGGGAAATGGAAAAATATCGCGACTACTTCATGCACGCCATTGTGATGCCCATGACGGGGCAGCCGATTTGCGGAAACAACAACACATGGCCCGAGTATTCAACGCCCGTCAAGCTAATGCCGGGAATTACCGATGCCGTCACCAGCCGGGACTTCAGCAAACTACCGCTCTCCGCGGCAATCAAGGACCGATTCTATGGCGGCAGGAAAATGCCGGAACCAACTTTTCGGTCCGTATATTTTCCTTACGGCGGCTACTATGCTCTGCGCAGCGATTGGACTCCCGACGCCCTTTACAACTTCATGAAGGTTTCCCGTCCCGGTCGTGGCCACATGCGCGAGGAGAACAATGCGGTAACCTTTTGCGCCCTGGGCAGGCAGTTGCTTATCAATTCCGGCGCGAATCCCTACAGTCCGAAGACGATTATTCCAAAATATGGCCTCAGTTCCATTTCTCAAAACACGATTGCGGTCGATGGCTATGGACAGCAATTGAACTTCGAGGCCTGCCCGCCCGCCGCTTACGATACGCCGCTAAACTACCGGTTTCTCGACGGAAAACACTTCTCGTTTGCCGAGGGCGTCTATGACAGCGCCTACGGGGAGTGGAACTTCATGGACCAAGAGCTCGACGGCAAGAAAGTCGTACGCGATGTTCGCCACGCGCGCCAGGTAATTCTCCTGCGCGACGAGAAGCTTTGGATTGTGACCGATATTGTCCGCAGCGAACAGGAGCATTGCTTCACGCAGATTTGGAATTTTCCACCGGACTTCGCACCGGATCAGGTGTCGGCCACCAACGGCGTGATTAGCACCAACCGGCCTGACGATGTCAACATAGCGCTTTACCAGTTCATAGACGGACCGCTTGTCTATGCCAAATATCATGGCTCCAATGCGAGCGGGCGCACGCTGGGCTGGGTGGCCATGCCGGACAAGGCAACTGGCCTGGACGCAACGCCCGCCGTGGACATTCACTGTTCATGGCGGGGCAAGGGCCAGCAGATTCTCATTACCGTCATTGTTCCATTCAAGGGCGGGAACCCAGTGCATGGCATCAGAGCGCTTCGCCGAGGAAAGGCAGAGGGAGTCGAGGTGACGCTTAAAGACGGACGTAATGTCGAGTATCTCTACGGAACTGACAATGCCGAAGCAGTGTTAAAGACCAATAACGCGATGTTCACCATCATTGCCGGCGGGGGCTGCGAAACCGATGCCGGGACGGGAGCTCGCATCAACGTTATTGTGCCAACCGGGTTCCGCTGGGAGTCCGATGGGATTTCCGAAAGGCCAAGCTATCATTAATTATGAAGTTTTCACCGGGAATTTACGAGCATGCAGCCAGGCTGATCGGGCGAACGCCTTGGGAGGTATCGCGTTCGGAAGCGCTGCTGGCGGAGGCGCACCGCACCGCGTACGATATCTACCACCATCCGATGGTGGTGGCGGGAATCGACGTTTATAATTTGGAGGCGGAGGCTTATGGAGCCGTCATCGCCGAACCGCCCGGTGGCAACGTTCCATCCATTGTTTCGCATCCCTGTTCGGAAATCGGAGATCTAATCGATCTGCCGGTTCTCGACCCGCTTCAGCACCCGCGCATCGGCGTTGTCCTGAGCGCGGCGGCTGCATTGCGCAAGGTTTGCCCGGAAGCAACGGTTCGGGTTCCTGTTTGTGGACCGATCGCGCTCGGAAGCGGCCTGCTCGGGATGGAAAATCTTCTCATTGCTTTGCTTGAGGACGAGGAGACAACCGCCGCGGCGCTGAACCATCTCTTGAAGGGACAGGTTCGCTATTTGCAGGCGATCCGCGATGCGGGGGTGCTGCCGATTATCTTTGAGTCCGGCTCCACGCCGCCTCTGATGCCGCCGCGCCTATTTGAACAAGTGGAAGCGCCTCTGTTGCGCCGGCTTTTTGATGAATCCGAAAGAGTTCACGGCGAGCGCCCTCCTTGCATTATCGGAGGAGACGCGGTGCTGGTAGCGGATGCGCTTTTCAATACAAAGCCTGGATTTGTCATCGCGCCCTCGGAAACTGATCAGGCGGCTTTTTTGCGTGCGGCATCCGCGCACCCTGACATTCATGTGAGGGTGAATATGTCGGCAGCCGTTCTCGCCTGCTCCAGCTTTGACTCCACTCAGACCGAAGCCGAGCGCGCGATCAAGCTGGCAAGCTGCAGGGATACTGTTTCCGTGGGCTGCGGAGTTGTTCCTTACCATGCAGATCCGGAAATCGTCTGCCGCCTGCGCGACTTCGTGCAATGCTGCGAAGGTGCATCTATTAGATGATCGCCTAGGATAGAGGAAATCAAGTTTAATTATGAAGCAATACATAACAATCGTTGCGCTATCATTATCCCTGGCAATCGTGACGGCTGCTTCCGCAGCCGGCCGGAACATGGTGCTGTTGTCCGACGCTCCGTGGGAGTTTGTCGCCGCGAACAGCGAGGATGCTCTGCCAGCCATCGATTCCGCGGACTTTGCCAAGTCCGCTTGGAAAAGTGTGCAGGTGCCGCACGTATTTCAAAACCGCCAGAGTTTTCGCGAGCCCACACAGGCCTGGTACCGGCGGGACTTCACGGTGGGACCGGAACTCGCGGACAAGCAGCTTTACCTGGTTTTTGAGGGCGCTGCGACCATCGCGGATGTATTTGTGAACGGAAAGTCGCTTGGCCAGCATCGCGGCGCTTACACCCGCTTTGTCTTTAACGCGACGAAGGCGGTCAACAATGGTGCAAAAAACCAACTGGCAGTCCGCGTGGACAACGATCCAAAAAACACGACGGATTGCCTGCCCGATCACACCTTCAATTACAAGATCTGGGGCGGTCTCTATCGAAAGGTTTGGCTCGTCGCCGTACCGCCCCTTCACGTCGAACTGGAGGATTACGCCTCTCCGGGCATTTATATTACTCCGAAGAACGTCTCATCTGATAGCGCTACGCTTTCGCTGCAAGTGCTTCTCAAGAATAGCGCTTCATCACCGCAGGCGGCTGAAGTTCGCGCGACGCTCCTTGACCCATCGAATGCGCCGGTAAGAGTTTTCACCGCCCGCAGAACGGTTCCGGCGGGCGAGCGCGCCACCGTCGAATTCACCGGCACCGTATCGAGGCCCAGCCTGTGGGAGCCGGCCACGCCCAATCTATACCATGTCAAAGTGGAAGTGCTGCGCAATGGCCTTGTGCTGGACGAAGTCACACAGCCGACCGGCTTCCGAAATCTGGTTTTCGAGCCGCGCAATACGCAAGTGAAACTGAACGGCAAGCCGATCGTATTTGCGGGGACAAATCTGCACCAGGAGATTGAATCCAAGGCATCGGCGATGTCCGACGACGATTTCCGGGCCAACTACGATCTCATGCGGGATCTCGGCATCAACTTTATTCGCCTTCCACATTATCCGCACGCGTCCTTGGAATACGACTTATGCGACCGGCTCGGCATCTTTTGCTGGGCGGAAAACGGCAACAGCAACCGGGAGGACATCCCCGGTCCGACTGCCGACCGAATCACCACGGAAATGGTCAAGCAAAACTACAACCATCCTTCGATCGCCATGTGGTCGGTAGGCAACGAAGCAGGACATCACGAAGAAATGGGATCGTATGTGGCCGACCGCGAAGTGCCGATCGTCAAGGCTCTTGACACGAGCCGTCCAGTCGTTGACGCCCACATGAGATCCGCCAACGCGGATTTTGTTTGCCTGAATTACTATCCTGGCTGGTATATCGCCGATCCGTGGGGCTTCAAAGAGCGACGCTACGTCAGCGAAAATGGCGCTGGAGGCGTCACGACCATTCATTGCGACTACTCCGCTGCTTCGTTCATCAAGGACAAATATGAGCCGGAGGAATACCAGCAACTAGTGGCGGAAGCACGGTTCCAGCTCTATCTCCGTGAGAAAAAGGGTGAAGTTGGCATTTACGCATGGTGGACGATGCGCGATTTCACCGACGTCAAGTATAAGGGATCGCACGGACTCGGATGGAATTCGAAGGGACTGCTTACTTACGCCGGCGACAAGAAAGACGTGTACTATCTCTATCGGTGTTTTCTGCGCCCGAATGAGCCGACGGTGCATATCACTTCCCAGCGGTACTTTCTGCGCACGGGCGCGGCGGACAACGGAATCAAGGTTTACAGCAACGCCCCAAAACTAACCCTGGCACTCAACGGTGAAACGGTCTCCACCCTGACTAACGGCAGCTATATGCAGGCCGGCGGCCACCGCGTGGACAACGTCTTCTTTTGGAAAACGCAGTTGCACACAGGCAGGAACACGGTGGCGGTTTCCGACAACGCGGGTTACACTGATTCCGCTGTGATCTATTTCTATGGAGCAAATGGACTGCCGGAGGTGCCTGTCCACCCACTCGTAACGGAATTGACGACATCCGGCACAAGCAGCCGGGCATATTTCATGGACATGCCCGTAAAAGACCAATGGCCAATCTATTACGACCTTGATGGCACTGCGGACAATTCTTTCGATAGGTTGCCGGAGGAGATTGAAGGCGCGAAATGGATTGCGATGCGTCGCGTCACGAAGGCGGGACAGGAAACGGGCTTGAACTTTAAAGTTACGCATGCGGCAACTGTTTTCGTGATGGCGACACGGCACCCTCAGTCCCCATCATTTTTGGCGGAGGCCGGATTTAAGGAAGTTCCCAGGCCGGGCATTGTTTGGCGCGATAACAACTTGATGCTGGTTCCAGCACAGCTTTTCTCTCGAAAAGCGGTGGCTGGCGAGGTCGTGCATCTTAATAAATCGGATCGCGACGAAATCGTCCTAGTAAAGGAATAGCTCTTCGAGACGGCATTCTTCATACTGTGAACGGCAATGAACCCGCGCGCCAAGCAATAGCATTGGCCATGCCAACCTATTTCGAAAATAAACAACGGAGAAGCTTTTCGGCTACGAACCACTCATTTTTTGGCTGGCCCCGTCGAGCTTCAACCGTTCGGCACTTTCACACTTGGGAAGAGTCACCCTTCGACGCCATGCATGGCTAGGGGAGTCCGAGAGAATGCCGACGCTGCGATCCGCAACTGGCGTTTGAAAGGGGTGGGGGGCAATGAGAGCAAACGCATACCATAGGCCATGCGAAGCACGCCGGAAATAATAATATGCGCCAAAGAAAGCTTCTGGGCTACAGAGGCTGCGCAATTGCGGCTTGCGTCTTACCATCCGAACGCTCCAACACACGGGCTCTCCCCATCCAGTGCTCGTCCCCGTCAACCTCGCGAGATTTGTTTTCCGGCGCGACCAAATCCCGCTGCGAACCGGGTAAAGAACGCGACCTTCTTTGGCCGAGGCGTCCCGCCTCGGCGAACTTTGTGCGTGGAGTCGCCGGAATGCGCGGCAGAGACCGGAATTTCGCGTCGGCGGGACGCCCAATACTGGTTGGATAAGCAGCGGCTTTGAAATCAGAGGGAGATTGGCGTTCGCGCCAGCGTCGTGGAGTGCGGCAGTCCTGTCTTTCCATTACCCACAGATCGAAAGCCGAGCGAGGAAACCGGAGCGGCTCATATTATTTGTCATCCTGAGCTTGCGAAGGATCTCACGGCAGGCCAGCCGGCGTTATGTCACCATTCACCGTTCTCGAAGCTGACAGCGCCACCCGATGAGCCGTCCGTTCGGAGTACGGGCCGACTGAAACGAACGTCGCGATCGCCTCGTGAGATCCTTCGCAAGCTCAGGATGACAACGTTCGGGGCTCCGGTTTCACTCCTGCGCCCGATTTGTAAACTTGTGGGTAATGGAAAGATAGGACTGCCGCAGCCCACGACGCTAACGGGAGCCTCCTCTGCCGTTTCTTGGCTAAAAAGTCACCTCGACCCCTCCGTAGGCCCCGGTTCCCAGGGCGGGGAATCCGATGCGGGTCACGTATTTTTCCCCGAAGACATTCTCCACCCGGGCGGTGATGGCGAAATGATCGGAAACCGCGTACCGCCCGAAGATGCGCGCCACGGTGTAATCCTCCACGGGAACGCTCTGTTCGATGCCCGTGGCGAAATCTGAGCCGACGCGCGAGACGACGCACTGCACGCCGGTGCCGACGGTTAGCTTCTTGAAGAATGTATAACTAGTCTCCGCGCCGATGGTGTAGCGCGGACGATAATACGGCCGCGCGTTGCCGGAAGGTTGGCTTTCCTTCGCTTCGATCCAGGCAAAGCTCGCGCGTGTCTGCCATTCGTCGGTCACCTTGGCGTTGGCCGAAACTTCTACGCCTTGAATGTAGGATTGGTTGCGGTTGACATACTGCCAGGTGGATGGATCGATCTGCGCCAGATCCACCAGATCCTTGATCTCACTCTGGAAATAGGTCGCGCCCAGCGTCAGACGGTCGCCAAGCAAGAACTGCTCCACTCCGCAGTCCCAACTCTCGGACCGTTCCGGCTGCAGGTTCTTGTTGCCCTCTGCAAAGGGCGAGGTTGAGTAAAGCCAGAAGAAGCTGGGCGACTTGAATCCCGTGCCGTAGCTGGCGTGCAACTTGGTATGGGTGGCGTCGAACAGGTAGGCTTCGGTGAAACGATAGGTTAGCACATCCCCCCAGATATCGTGATGTTGAAGACGCAAGCCGGCGGTGAATACGAGGTTATGAATCGCTTCCCACTCGTCCTCGGCATAAAAGCCGACGCTGCTGTTGGTTTGATTTGGGAATGAGTTGTCATGCCCGGTCTGGATCAGGGAATCGACGCCGGCAATCAAGCGGTTGCAGTCTGCCAACTGGAGGGTGTGTTTGTAATCGAGGTTGAAATTGGCGGAGTGCGCCAGGTAGACGCTGTCGCTGGCCGGTGCGCCGGCGACATAGCCGGCGGGAAACCCGGGATCGGTGAGAGTGCCCGTGTAGTTTGGAAAACACGTCACCGGGTTGGCGGGCGGGCCGGGGATGATTTGCTTGTAGCTTTCCTCGTACCAGCCGAGAACCAGCTTCTGGGTCCAGCTATCGGTCGTCTTCCAATCGACATAGGCGGACAGCATCGTGCTTGCGCCCGAGACATCTTCCTTCAGCAGGTTGTTATAGTAATCCACCGGACGAATGCTGCCCGGCTCCTCGTAAGTGCCGGCTTGCGTGCGCATAGAGATTCCGAAGGTCACCGTGTCGGTCGCCCGATAATCGAGCCGGAGCGAACCGCTGTTCTCCGCGAGGTCATTATTGGGACGGTCGTTGGCGGTGTCTTCGCGCGCAAAATGGAGCGAATAATCGAGCTTGCCGATACTGCCGGCGCTCAGGAGACCCTCGCGAAACGTCTGGTAACTGCCCGCTTCGAAAAACAGCGTGGTGCTGGGCGTGCCCTCGCCGCGCCGGGTCTGCAACGAGAGAACACCGCCGAGCGCGTCCGAGCCGAACAACATGCTCTGCGGGCCGCGAACGACCTCCACATCCTGCAAGTTAAGCGCGCTGGCATAGGTCAGAAACGGCGAGGCGTTGTTGAAGATGGCGGAGTTGGTCTTGACTCCGTCCACCAGCACCAGCGTGTGATCGGGCCGGTCTCCGCGCACTGAAATTTCGGTGACGCCGCCTCGTCCGCCGTTTTCAACGACGGTGGCGGTGGGCGCCAGGTCGACGGCGCGTTTCACATCGACGAACTGATCACGCACCAGTTCGTCGTGGTCGATCTTGGTATAGGCGCTGCCGAGGCGGGCGGCGCTGTCGTCCATGCGGTTTGCGGTGACGACAATCTCGTCCATCAGCGTCGGCGACAACGTGCCTGAAACGGCGGGAGCGGAATTGTCGGAAGGTGTGGAAACGGTTACGGCGGCTATTGCCGCGCCGGTCGTTAAAGCGAACACGGACGCGATGGATGCAATTAATGGCGCTATCCGGCCGGGCCGGGAGCTATGTTGAACGGTCATTGTGGATGTTTTGTGGTGTGCGCGGCAGCCAACCGTGCGTTTGTTTTCCGGGGATTAACGGAGGCATAAAAAAACCTCCACTTCCCGGCGAGGGTGTGGAGGCGGCGATCATACTCGGTATGGCGTGACTTCCTTTTCCCCCATCCTGCCCTTGGCGAGGCAGTTTCGCCCGTCCTCATTGGGGCGCCGAACGGCGGCGCACCAAAGCGAACGGGACGTGACGAGCACGAAAAAGCAGGTCTTCTGGCTCCGAGGTCATCCTACTCGCTTTGCCTTACCATCCCGTTTAAGAGACAGTGGCAACGCCCCCTTCCGGGCGCTTCCTAAAGCTTTCGTCGCTCGATACAGCGGCGCAACCGCACGGGCTTTTCACCCGTTTCCCTATTCTCCCCCGGCTTTCTCAACCGGGGGCACTTTCTCGCGTTATCAACATTTCTGGCGCTGCGCACCCGTGGTTGTGTTATGGGCGCGCGGCTGTCAAAGAACTGCCGCAAGCATGAACCTGCTCGGGAAATAGAGTCAATAGCTTTTTTGAGGAACAATCAAAAGTGGGAGGGGACGGGCGCCTGAGCCTATTATGCTGTTATCCAGAGACTCCGGCGCCACAGAAGCCTGGTGTCGATTGTTGCACATGAATCGCTATCGAGCCCCCGCTGCAACCGGTTAGTGCCCTGTATCACGTATATCTTCGCATTTGTTGCGATCAAAATGGGCTGTCGGCAAAACGCGGCGAGGGAGCATCCTCCAATGCGGCTGTAACCGAGACGCAACGCCGCCGCTGGCCCATTTTCAACGCAACCCGAAGGGCTGTGGCTCTTTTTCGATTTTTCCGCGTTGCTCACTCGGGCAAGATC
>Ga0316218_1002147_pt1 | contig 19002 bp, 28 predicted proteins | sample TBH18003metaG_FD_203634 | JGI IMG/M metagenome (GOLD analysis project Ga0316218, IMG submission 203634) | Freshwater microbial communities from Trout Bog Lake, Wisconsin, USA - TBH18003 | ecosystem: Environmental > Aquatic > Freshwater > Lake > Hypolimnion/Profundal zone | place: USA: Wisconsin...
CACTCCTCGTCATCGACCTGACTCTTTCCGTTTAGGTCGCACCACACCGGGGAACACCGCTGCATGACGTCCACCAGACGCTTTAAATAGTGACGGTCGGTGTCGGTCATGACAGCACCCCCAGCGTCCTTTGGGCGATCCCCTCGATCTCCGACACGATCCCGCGGCGGTTCTCGTCGCACAGCCTCAAGATGTCCTTGAGGGCATCCCGAAAGTTGTTGGCGTCCACGTTGGCGCGGTGCAGAGCCTCGCGCATCTGGTTCACCTCAGAGGGCGTCATAAAGCACCCCCACGACCCATGCCACGAACAGCACGATGGCGAGCCACCACAGCAACAGGATCAGGGTGTCTTCGGCCCGGGCGACTACCGCGTCCCGGCTGTAATAGTCCTGGTCATCGTCGATTGAAAAGGCGTTGATTAAACGGGCTTCCCGACGCTTCCGCAGACGTTCGTAAAGGGCGTTTTCTAAATTTCCTAAGAGCCATAAAGGCCATTTGAATGAGGGGCTTATATGTCCTTCCGGATGGTTTCTCTTAATCAATTGGTCGTAGGTTCGATCCCTACACGGCCCACCAATTTCCTTTAATCTTTTCATGTGTTTACCCTCGCTGTTCGTTTTTAAGAAATTTCGATTTTTTGATTATTCGGGGTGTCATTGATTATCGTAGCGGTTTGACCCGCCGAATGCCCCGGTCGTAGACCCCTCGCGTCATCGACATCGAGGCGTGTCCCGCTCTCTCAAACGCTTCGTTTAACGTCGCCGCGTCGCTCACCGACTTGGCCCGCAGGTCGTGGAACGTGAACCGCTCCATCGACGGGTGCGCCTTGCAGATCGCCCGCATCCGACGTTGCCAGATCGACTGGAAGCCGAAGCTCGAGTAGGGCAACCCTTCGCGGGTACGCAACACATATTCCCTGGGCAGCTGCGGCACCAACTTCTTGGCCCGACCCAGCACCTCCTCCAACGCCGGCGACATGGCGACCTCGAGCTTCTTGCCGGTCTTGCCCTGCTGGAAGTAGATGCCGTCCTTGGTCACCTGATCCCACCGCAGGGCCAACAAGTCGCCCTGGCGTTGACCCGTAAGCAACGCCAGATCCATCGCGATCTTCACCCGCGGCGGCATCGCGTCGTAAGCGATCCCGTACTCAACATCGGTCACGTACCTTGAACGGCGCTTCATCTTATTGCGCTTGATGTTCAAGCACGGATTGCGGTTCGCGACGTACCACATGCCGACCGCATACCCGTAGACCGCCGACAGGGTCGCAATCGCACGGTTGCGGCTGATCAAGCCCGTCTTGACCCCGTCCGGTCGCAAGAACCGACCGACGTCACGCGGCTCGAGTTCGTCGGGGTGCATGTGACCGCACCACTCGCGCAGGTTGCCGAGGTGCAGCTGGTAGTTCTTCTGGGTCGCTGGCGCCAGCTTCGGCAGCTCCTCGCGCAGGTAGCGATCGAACAGGTCGTTGATCGTCCGCACCTGCTTGGCCGGCTCCATCTTGTCGGCCAAGAATTCGTGCAGCGCCTTGGTATCGCCGACGGCGCAGATCCGCGTCGCCTTGATCCCCGGAGAGGCATACCAGTACGACTTGCCGCGAACGGTGACGTACTTCGGCAGGTGCCGATTACCTTTACGCGGCCGTCCCATGACGCACCCCCCAGTTGGGTTCTTTCCGCTTGGACACAGTGACCGTTCCGCGCATCACGTCGCGGTAGTATTCGCGATCGACCAGCGTGAACCGATCAGCCGGCCGCACCTTGAACAGAATTCCCATCTGCACCAGAGCCTCGCGGATCTTGCCATGATGGCGATACCCCGTGATTTCGTGGAGTTCTTCAGCCGTCAGATGCATGTCACACCGCCTTGAGCTTCAGCAGCTCTTGATATTCGGCCTCGACCTCGCCCAGGAACTGCTTCAGCTCGAAGGCGTATTCGGTTACGGGCAGGTCGCAGCGTTCGATCTTCAACGCAAAATAATCTAGGTGCGCCGGCAGCCGATCGTCGTAGCTGACGAAGTGGGCCGCCTTGGCGTGGGTGCAGAACACGTTGTGCGTGACCTGCCACACGTATCGCGGCGGGAGCCGATCGGCCTTCAGGTACTCGACGTGCGTCGCCGACTTCGGGCACTTGATCTCAAGGATCGACTCAAAATTGCCCATGTCGCCGTCGGTCGAGCAGCCGATCGGCATGTCCTCGCGAATGACAAAACCGGTCTCGCGCACTTCGATGCCCGAGCGGGTGGAAAAGACTTCCCGAGCCTTGGGCTCGAGGTCGATGCCGCGCTGCATTTCGTTGGTGACGAAGCCGCCGTCTTCCATGGGTTTCCCGGTGATCCGCTCGACGGCGAGCTGGAGGCGATAGTCACGGCGGGCCGCAGCCTCACCCGACTTGATCCGCGCCATGACGTCCGCGGCCCGAGAGCCGGTCACACGACCGGCCCTCGCCGCAAACCATTCGGGTGTGCGCTGTTCGCACGTCAGGATTTGAATGGTCATTGGGGTTACCTCAGAAGGGAATTTCATCGTCCGCGAAATCGTCCGTCCCGGTCTTGGCCGCCTGTACCGGCGTCGGTGGCACCGGGTTGATCTGCGCGGCGATCTTCTGCTGCAACCATTCCGGCACCAGCTCGAGCGCCTTCGGGTTGCTCTCGTCGGGGTACATGATGAGTGCACCCTCCGGATCGGAACCCTTGGTGCCCTTCGGCAGCGCCATGATCGCTTGGATGTTGGCGTACACCTTGGTGTCGGTGGTCTTGTGCGTGACGTTGATCAAGCACGACTTGCCCAGGATGTTGAAGAGGTCAAACCCCTTCAACTCGGCCGGGGTGAAGTCGCGACCACGCCACGCCGCGAGGTGGTGACGCAGGGTCGCCTTCTCGTTAAATGACGCGGTGTAGAAGCGACCGATGCGGCTCGGCCCTTCGACCTTGGCACCGTTCTTGTCGGTGAACTCCACGCGCTCGGCCGGCACCTCAAAGCCGATGTAGACCTTGCGCTGCGGCGGGCCGTTCTCGAAGCCGGGCTGCAAGCCGACGTCGATCAGCATGGTGCAGACCGCCAAATGGGTACCGGCCGGGACCGGCTTAAAGTCACGGCGTTCGCCGCCCTTCTCACTGATGATGATGCTCATGACATTTCCTTTGTTCGGATATTTTCGTATTCGCGCCATTCGGTTTGGAAGATCGCCGACTGAAGTTCCAGATCGGCTTGTTCCAAGTGGAACTCGAAACAGGCGCACAGTTCCGAGTCGTTCATTGGCTGCATGATCTCGTCGAGAAATGCAGCGAATTCCTTGGTTTTCATTTGCGATACACCCCGCCAACGGTGTGGCTGCGGCACGGTTTCGGCCAACGGGCGCGGGTAACGCGCAACCAGATGGCTTCGAACAACGCGCCAAGCGTCAAAAAACCTAAAAGTACGGCGACATAAAAACCTAAACACAGTAGGTTCTCGATCACGCGGCCTCCCCAACGGCCAGAGCCGTATCGTTGGGGCGGCACGATTCGAATTCGGCGATCCAAGATTCGTTTGGGATCACCTCACCGTCGACGGAGACACCGCACTTGCGGCACAAGATCGTCGGATCGTCGGCCCAGTCGAAAGACACCGAGGTGTCGCCGTAGTCGAAGGATTCGGTGCCGCATTCGCCGTCTTCCAACTCGAACGGGCCGAATTTGCTGGTCTGACTGCTCATGCCCTCGACGCCGCACTTCGGGCAGCGGCACCAGTCGGCCTTCTGCAAGTCCTTGTCGTAGGCGTAACGCGCCTTGAACTCGTCGTAGTTCTTGAAGGTGGGGAGGTTCATGCGACCTCCCGCATCGTTTCGCGGATCTGGAACTTGGTCTCATCAATGAGGGCCGAGCGCAGCAGATCGCGCAGGTCGCCCATCTGCTCAAACGTGATGCCGTCCAGCATCGAGACGATCAGCTTGTTGAGCTTGACGTTCTCGGCGACGTTGGAGTTCAACAGCGCGAAGCCGAGGGTCTTGGCGGGGCACCACGTAAAGCTCGAGTTCATCAGCCACTCTTGCGCTTCGCCGCTGTCGAGGTACTCGATTCGAGGATCAATCTCACGCAGCTGCACTGCCTGGCTGATCTGTTGGTTGGTCGGTTTCATCCTTGCCTCCTCGCCGATCATTTCGTCGGCGTAGAAACAAAGTAATTCAACCCAGACCCGTTCGTCAACTACTTTCGGAATATTTTTAAACGAGGCATGACAAAAAATTTTGCCTCACCGGTTATTTTATTTATCGGAGGATTGGAGTAACTTATTCAAAAGCGTGATTGCAGGGACCAGCGCCATGAAAAAACCACCCAAGAAAATTGGGATTAAAGGGGCGAAGTTTGGGAAATTAGCGCCAGAAATAAGGCGCAGTATCGAAACCTTAGCGGCGTCCGAGCTCCCGCTCGATGACCTTCTCAATGAACTCTCGGCTCGCTGGATCAGCGTTCATTATTGCGTCACAAAGCCGCGCAACGTCGCTTGACGGATCCACTAAGAGCCTCCACGGCTCTACGCCTAAAGCTCGCGCCAGGACGGCAATAACGTCGCTGCTGGTGGGGGATCCGCGCAGGATCTTCGAGATCATAGACTGCGAACAATGGTCTCCCGTGGCGCGAGCAAGGGCTTTTTGAGTAAGCCCCCTCTCGTCCATGAGTCGGCGAAGATTCGCCATTAGGGTCGTTTGCACTTTGTCTATAGGCACGATGCCATTCTATCTACACTTAATATTACTTTACTGACATTGGGTCGAATGCGTATTTGGGACATCCATCCCTAAGGTATTGCACCGATACTACTTTGCGAATATTCTATGAGACATGACCAATCTCATAGAGCTGCGCGACTCCATCCGCGCCTACCTAAAGAGCCATCCCTCCACGCAGGTTCGCATTGCCACTGAATTGGGCGTGAGCCAGGCATGGGTGAGCAAATTTGTCCGCGGCGCCATCAATGCGCCCCGACTGGAACGCCTCGCTCGACTCCATAAGTGGGTCGAAGGCGACAAAGCACTTCGATCCTCACAGAAAGCCGCCTAACCCGCTTTGGAGCGTCTATGGCCTCACGGATGCACGTTGTCGCTTCGATCGAGGACATCCTTCGGATCGCCCGACAATTCCCCGTCTTCCCCTGCAATTTAAACAAGCAGCCCCTCACCAAGAACGGCTTCTACGACGCGACTCAGGACGAAGTGCAGATCGTCCAGTGGTGGAAAGCCCACCCCGAAGCGCTCGTCGGCGTTCCCACCGGCACCAAGACCGGGCTCATCGTCATCGATGTCGACCCGCACAAGTGCACCGGCGCCACCACCGCGTGGATTCAAGATCATTCGGCCGCGCTGTTCAGCACTCGCCACCACGACACCCGCCGCGACGGGAAGCACTACCTGTTTCGGTCGCGCGAGACGTACGCGTCGGGCGCCGACATCTGGCTTGACGGCGAGAAGCGCCCCGGGCTCGATATACGCGCCGAGGGCGGCTACATCATCTGGTGGCACCTCCACGGCTGTCAGGCCGAAGGCGACATCGCCGAGCTGCCGCCCAGCCTTCTGGTCGACCGGCTGCGGATGGCCCCGCCCAAGACCTTACAGGCCCATCAGCGCCTATTGGTCAGCGACACCAATTGGGCCGCCAGTCGGGCACGGGTGGTCGAGGCGTTGGCCTACCTTGACGCCGCCGATCGAGACACATGGGTCAAGATCGGGCAAGCCATTCACATGGCGTCAGCCGGGTCGGATGACGGCTTTAACGTCTGGCACTGGTGGTCGGCCGGCAACGGCGGCCCCACGGTTCCGGCGACGTATGTCAACGAACGCGATTGTCGTTATGCCTGGTCGAGCTTCAATCAGCGCATCGACGGTAAGCAGCTCGTCACCCTCGGCACCTTGTTCGCCCTGGCGTACGCCAACGGCTTAGAGCGCGCCGAGAAGGTTCCGGACATGCCCGACGATGGGCGTTGGGCGCCGTTCGACCCGAGTGTGTATGAGGACATGCCGCCGGAGCTGACGCCGGAGGAGTGGTCGGAGCCGGTTGTCGAGGAGTCGCCGGAAAAGTCGGTACGCAAGCCGATGGACTGGACGCAGCTCGAGGGGTTAGAACCGCCGAGCCGGCAATGGGTGGTCGACAATTGGATCGGCCGCGGTTACGTCACGCTGTTGGCCGGCCCGCCCGGTTCCGGCAAAACGGCGATCTGCCAGACCATTGGCGCGGCGGTGTCGCTTGGTAAGCCGGTCATCGATAACGTTCCGCGGCCTATGAACGTCCTCGGCTGGTTTGGCGAGGATGACGAGGATGAGCTATGGCGTCGCCAGATCGCCATTGCACGGCAGCTAGAAACGCCTCTCAGCGCGTTTAAAGACCGTTTCGTCCTGCACCCCTATCCGTCGACCGACATCACCTTGTGCACCCTGTCTGGCGGCGTCCTTGAGCAGACCTCAATGCTTAAGGAGCTGCGCGAGCAGATCGGTGATTACAAGGCCGAGCTGGTGTTCTTGGACAGCGTCGCCCGGGTGTTCGGAGGCAACGAGAACGATCGCCACCAAGTCACCAAGTTCATTGCCTGGTTGACGTGGGCGCTTGAGCCGACCAACGCCGGGCTTGTGCTGCTCGGTCACCCGGCTAAGGGCGCAGGGTCGGAGTTTTCAGGATCCACGGCATGGGAAGCCTCGGTTCGCGCCCGACTCTATTTCGGGTTCAAGAATCCCGACGAGCAGCAGGACGAGGACTCGGTGGATGACCCCGACGCCCGGGTCCTGGCCAAGCGGAAGACCAATTACAGCCAGAAAGACATCCGGCAGGTGCGCTGGATCGATGGGTGCATGCAGCCCCAGTCGGTGGGTGAGCCGAGCCTCAATCGGTTCTCCCGGTCGCCCGAGTTCTTGGCTGATGAAGCGGTTCGAATCTATCGACGGCTTAAGTCGATGGGGATCGATACCGGCGCCAACCACGCCGGCAACTACCTGCCCAAGGTCGCTGCACGGAACCGATTGCTGGAGAACGGCATCACCGAAAAAGACCTTCGCGTGGGTCTTTCGGAGGCGCTCAAGACCGGCCGGTTACGTGTTGGGCAGATCGGTATGTACGCCAACCGGTCGCCCAAGACCGGCTTATTGGAGGGCTGAATATGCACAAAACCCCCGCCCAAAACCTGCCCAAGACCGCCCAAAACCGCCCAAGACCGCGCACACACACACACCCTTATGAAATAAAGGGTGTTGTGCAGTGTGTGTTGTGTGCAAACGGTTCTGAGCAACCTTGGTCACTCGAAAAATGGCAACGGACTGAAGGTACGCCCTGGACGAACCTGACGATCTCCGTTCCGTTCAAGTCCAAGCTTCGGGACAAATTGAACTATCGACTGGGTTGGAACGGGCAGCGGCTCGCTCTCGGGAACGAAGTGCAGCGATTGCATCAGTGGTATCCCGACGTCCTCGAAAGCGTCACTCAGTGGCTAGAGGAGGGCCCCCTCGATGCCGCATAACACCGACCACCGCACCCTCGTCAGAGAGGCGATCGGCAAAGCCGACCCGGGGCTGCTCAAGCTGCTGGACGGACTCAAGGGAAAGTTCGACGCCAAGCTCGTCGGCTACGCGCTCAAGGACGAAGCCGGCCAGTGGGTCGGTCACGGTGCCTTGAAGGAGCCCAAGCCATGAGAGGGCTCGAAGCGGAAATCCTCAAGATCATTCAAGACTGCGCTTCGGTTACCCGGGAGCAGGTCGTGCGTCACTTCGTGTTGCGCCGCAACCTGTACCCCGACGCGGTGCACAAGGCGATCTACCACCTGATCGTTGGCGGCGTGGTGGCTGAGAAGGGTGGAAACCTATCCCAGGTCATCCCCGACCTCGAGGACAAGGAGGAGGCGAGGGCGGCTCGGGAGGCCAAAAATAAACCCGCCAAAGAACCCGCCAAAAAACCCGCCAAACCGCCCCGATACAACGAGGACGGCGATCGCCGTTGCACCGGCTGTCACCAGTATTTGCCGGTCTCAGATTTCGCTCGGCACCCAAGCACGAAAGATCGTTTACAGCCAAATTGTAGGCTTTGTAAGACGCTTTCGATGCAACGAAGCCGCAGCAGGTCGGCCTATTCGGTCAAGCGGCTGACGGGGCTCAGTAACAGCCTATGAGCCTCAATCGCTATGCCGCCAAAAGAGACGCCAACGAACTGCCCATCGTGCACGGTTTGGAGGCCCTCGGGTACTGGGTCATTCGCCTGGACACGCCCGTCGACCTACTGGTCGGCCGCACGGGCCGCCCGCACTTTGCCTTGCTCGAGGTCAAGATGCCGGGCAAAGGGCTGACACCGGATCAGGTCAAGTTTTTTGCGCTCTCAGAGGGCGCGGTGCGTTTTGTTGTTCACAACTTGGAGGAAGCCCAACGTGTCTGCAACGTCTGGATCGACAACTGTGAACCCTGATCGGCGGGCGCGCAGTCACATGGCGCCCGAGATCCAACTGGTGCACCTGCGCCTCGAGGCGTGGTCACGCTGGGCGCGAGATAAGGCGCCGGGCGGTTGGCCGGAGCGCACCATCCTTGGCCGGCTGATCGAGGAGGGGCCGGGCGCCAGTCACGGCACGGGTCAAGTGTCGGACATGCCGGAGCCCGTGGCCATCACCGACCGCGCGGTCGCCCACCTGAGCGGTGAGGATCGCGCCGTCATCCGGGAGTACTACCTCAAGTGGGCGCCGCGTGAGCTGCTCGCACGCCGGCTCAAGCTTTCCTTGCGTCGCTTCGATGCCGTTCTGAACCGCGCTCGCTGGCGAGTGTGTGGATACATTTCGAGTGCAATTTGATTACGGAATCACTTTGTTAGATGGTGGCATCGTGCGAATGAATGTATCGCACTCATACCCCCTCCCGCGTTGTTATGTAACGCGTCTTGAGCCCCGCCATTGAGTGGGGCTTTTTTTTATCTCAGGAGCCCGCAATGGCTGTCGATAAGCATCCTTCCCGGCGCCCGTCGCCGCCCCGCGAAATGCCGGCTTCTGGCCCGGGCGCACCGCCGAAGCTCAAGGCCGAGATCCACGAGGGCTCGGGCCAGCACGGCGTGCCGTACGGCTTTAAGCACGAACTGCGCGTCAGCTCGACGCCGCACAAGTCGGAAATGGCCCACCACTTCCACGACCACCACAAGGGCAAGGCGCCGCACGCCGGCCGCGAGGAAGCGGAAGAGCCGCGCCACCACCACGTCGGCAAGGCGCACCGTCCGGGCGACGAAAAGCACGACGACGAGCCGGGCTAATGTCCTCGCCGCATAAGGGCGACAACCTGGCTAAGTTCATGGGCCGCTTCATGGACGGCGAGGAGTCGACCGTTGGCAAGTACAAGCGCCGCAAGAAGCGCCGCCACGAGGATGAGGCCGAAGACAAGGCGCTCATCCGGCGCGAAGTGAAAACCTCAGCTCTCAAGCATCCATGATCCTCTCGCCCCCGAAGCCGCAGATCCGACAAGAAGGTCTCGACATGCGCGATGGGCGTGTCGAGTGGGTGGACGAGAACATCAAGCCGCTGGGCGATCGGATGATCGTCCGACCGCTCAAGGTCGAGCTGTCGACCACCATCGAGGCCCATTGGCGAGGTCGCACCCTACGCGGTGAGGTTGTCGCCATCGGCCCGGGCGAGTTCCCCAACCGATACAACAGCGACCGCTCCAAGGTCTGGAAGTCAAAAGTCTTTCGCCCCACCGAAGTCAAGGTAGGCGATATCGTGGAACTCGGCGGCTTGGACATCGGTGGTTACGCGTTCCCGCGGATCATGTACCGCGGCGAAGAACACATCATCGCGTCCGAAAAGGACGTGGCAGGAATCCATGCCAGGCAATACCGCGCAGCAGCTGGTTAGCTATCAATTCAAGCCCGGGCAATCGGGCAACCCCGGCGGCAGGCCCGTCGGCGCGCGACTGAAGGTTACAGGGTCATTCCTGAACCGACTCGCGGACGATTTCGAGCAACACGGCAAGCGGGCGATCGAGGCGGCCCGCGAAGAAGACCCCATGGGTTACGTGAAGATGATTGCATCTTTGCTGCCCAAGCAGGTCGAGCCGGCCAAAGCCTTGGAAGACTTGACCGATGACCAACTCACAGCCGGCATCGAGTTCTTACGAAGCCAGCTTGCTATCCGCGCTGATGAAGGAAGCGGATTTACGCAAGCGCCAATCGAGGCTGAAGTCGTACGGCCCGTACCAAAAGCAACGTGACTTCCATGCCGCCGGAGCCAGTAACCGAGAGCGGTTACTCATGGCTGCTAACCAAGTCGGCAAGACCTGGTCAGCCGGCATGGAAGTGGCCATGCACGCCACAGGACAATATCCCGATTGGTGGCAAGGCCGCCGATGGGATCGAGCAACAACTGGCTGGGTTGCCGGCATCACCGGAGAAAGCACCCGAGACAACGTCCAGCGCATTTTGCTGGGACGCCCGGGGCAATTCGGTACCGGTTCGATACCGAAAACGGCGATTGTTGACTACAGCAACACCCGCGGTATCGCCGACCTAGTCGACACGATCAGCGTTCGCCATGCCACCGGCGACATCTCCACAATCGCACTTAAATCGTATGAGAAAGGTCGCGAGAAATGGCAGGGCGAAACGCTGGACTATGTGTGGTTTGACGAAGAGCCGGACAGCGACATCTACATCGAAGGGCTGACCCGCACCAACGCCACGAACGGCATGGTGTTTATGACGTTTACCCCGCTGTTGGGTATGTCGAACGTCGTGCGTCGGTTCATCATTGAGAAAGTCCCCGGCACGTCCGTCACGACCATGACGATTGACGATGCGAGCCATTACTCGGACGAGCAGAAGGCCGCGATCATTGCGTCCTACCCCGAGTTCGAGCGCGATGCCCGTACGCGAGGCATCCCGGCTATGGGCTCGGGCCGCGTGTTCCCGATCGCCCAGGGCGCGATTCAGTGTGAATCGTTCCCGATTCCGCAGCACTGGCCGCAGATCTGCGGTCTGGACTTCGGTTGGGATCACCCTTCGGCGGCCGTCCGCATGGCATGGGATCGGGATGCCGATTGTTTATACGTCATTGCGACGCACCGAGCGCGTGAGCAGACGCCGGCCATGTTCGCCGCCGCGGTCAAGCCGTGGGGCGATTGGTTGCCCTGGTCGTGGCCGCACGACGGTCTACAGCACGACAAGGGCTCGGGCGAGCAGCTGATGGCGCAGTACCGGGCGCAAGGCTTAAAGATGCTTGGCGTCCGCGCCACCTTCGAGGACGGCACCAACGGCTTAGAAGCCGGCGTGTCCGAGCTGCTCGATCGAATGCAGACCGGTCGCTTCAAGGTGTTTGCACACCTGAGCAACTGGTTCGAAGAATTCAACGTCTATCACCGCAAAGAAGGGCTCATCGTCAAAGAGAACGATGACCTGATGAGCGCCACGCGCTACGCGATGATGATGCGCCGCTTTGCAACGACGAAATCGTTCAAGAAACCACAGGCATTTAATCACCAAATGCCATCACCCACAGGTTGGATGACTTAATGGCGTACGCCTCGGACTCAGCCGCCACCAACGACCAAGATCTGATCGTTGAGTGCCAAGAGCGGTACAAGCTTGCGATGGACAGCGAAAGCGCCAATCGCACCGAGGCGTTGACCGACATCAACTTCGCCAACGGCGATCAATGGCCGGTCGACATACGCCGCGACCGCGACACCGACGGCCGTCCGTGCCTGACGATCAACATCACCGACGCGATGGTGCGCCGGGTGACCAACGCTTTGCGCGAGAACCGCCCCCGGATCAAGTTTCACCCCGTGGGCGACGGCGCCGACGTACAGGCGGCCAAGGTCCGCAACGGGCTCATGCGGCACATTGAGTCGGCCTCGAGCGCCGATTACGCCTACGACTGCGCGGTCGAGAGCGCCGTGCGGGGCGGTTGGGGCTACATCCGCGTCGGCAGCCGCTACGTCGACGAGCGCTCGTTCGATCAGGATCTGACGATCGATCCGATCCGCAACCCGTTCACTGTCTATTTCGACCCGACGAGTTCGATGCCGGACGGCTCGGACGCGTCCTGGGCAATCGTCTCGGACATGATGCGCCGTGACGAGTACCGCGTCCGCTACGGCGACGTCGATCCGCTCGGCTGGCAGTACATGGGCTCGGGTGACTCGGTCGCCGACTGGGCCACCAAGGAGCAGATCCGGGTCGCCGAATACTGGCGCGTCCACCGCAAGATGGACACGCTGCACATGCTCTCGGACGGCAGCACCAAGTTCACCGACGAGCTGCCCGAAGAAGACACCCTCGAAGCGGCCGGCATTGAGATCGTCCGCACCCGCCGGGTGATGCGTAAATTCGTCGAATGGTATTTGCTCTCGGCGACGGCCGTCCTCGACCGCCGCGAATGGCCGGGCAAGTACATCCCCATCGTACCGGTGTACGGCCGCGAGGTGGATCTCAACGGCCGGATCGTCCGCAAGGGCATGATCCGCGACCTGCGCGACCCGGCTCGCATGTACAACTACGGTCAGACCACCATGACCGAGGTGGCCGCGCTCCAGCCGAAGGCGCCCTGGCTGATTGCCGAAGGGCAGATGGAAGGCCACGAAGCGGCGTGGCGCGACGCCAACCGCAAGCCGATCGTCGCGTTACCGTACAAGCCGGTCACTGGTCCGAACGGCGAACTGATGCCGCCGCCGCAACGGCAGTCGGCCATGGCGCCGGCCGAAGGGCTGATGCAGTGGATACAGGGCTCGCAGTCCGACTTTATGGCCGTGGCGGGTATGCCGCACGAGCCGGGTCAGGACTCACCGGGCGAAGTGGTCTCGGGCTTGGCGATCAAGCGCCGGCAGGGCCTGTCGGACATCAGTCACTTTGACTTCGCCGACAACCTGACCCGCTCGCTCAAGCACATCGGTGCGATCGTCAGCGACCTGATTCCGCACTTCTACGACACGCAGCGTATCCAGCGCATCATCGGCGACGATGGCACGCCGGACACCACCACGATCAACGAGAAAGTCCGCGACCCGCTGACCCAAGCGGTGGTGCGGATCAAGAACGACCTCACCGGCGGCTTGTACGACACCGTGGTCGACACCGGCCCGGGCTACCAGACCAAGCGCGAGGAGGCCGCGGAGGCCATGCTCGAGCTCTTGGCGACGCCGCTCGGCGAGATGACGGCCAAGGTAGCGGGTGACGTCGTTGTCCGCTCTCTGGACTTCCCAGACGCCGACACGATCGCTGACCGCATGGCCGCGATGATCCCCGGCGCCCAGATCGACAAGGACTCTGACATCCCGCCGAAGGCGCAGATGATGATTAAGGGTCTACAGCAGCAGTTGCAACAGATGCAGCAGTCGCACATGGCGCTCGAACTGGAACTCAAGACCAAGTCGGGCATCGAGCAGATGCGCCAGCAGGGCGAGACGCAGCGTTTGCAGATGAAGGAACAGGCCGAGACGCAGCGCACCCAGATGGAACTCGGGGTGCGGCGCGAGGACGTGCAGACCAAGGCGCACACCTCAATGTTCGACACGCACGTCAAGTCCATCACCGCGCACGACGTGGCCGAGATCCACGCCGCGACGCAGCTGCTTAACACCCACGCCGAGGCCGAACACAACCGGCGTGCGGCGAAAGAACTCGAAAAGTCCGCAGAAAAAGCGGAACGACGGTCCGAATAGTTAATTCGTCTTGCGTGGTCTGGCAGACCCCGCGAGCGGTGACTCTTTGCCCCGCACTTGGCGGTTTCCAAGGGATCAATACGTGGGTAGACCATGGCTATTACGACTGTGACCAACGCAAACCTTGCGGATTACGCAGCGGAACGCACCAAAAGCGTCAATATTCAGACGAACGAACAGCTCGTCGCAGCGGTCGATAAATCGACTGGTACAGACGCCGAAAAAAGCCCGATTGTCGCCACCGGCAGCGAAACGTCGCCGGATGCGCCACCCGAGCCCCAGGGCGAACCCGATGCCCCCAAGAAAGGCGAGAAGAAGGACGTCCAGACTCGCATCAACGAACTGACTCGAGCTCGTAAAGAGGCCGAAGAATTCGCTGAAGACGAGTACAACGCCAAGCTTCGCGCCGAGCGCAGGATAGGCGAGCTGGAAGCACAGCTTGAATCGTTAAAGTCGATCGAACAGCCCAAGACTGAGGCACTCAAAGAGCCCAATCCGGCTGATTATCAGGACATCGCCTCGTTCGCGAAGGCCTTGACGGACTTCAACCGCAAGCTGACCGAACAACAGATCGCTAAAGCCCGTGATGACGAGCGGCAGCGTCTGGCGATGGAACGCCAAAACGAGTTGATGAAGACTCGTGTGGAACTTGCGAAGTCCGAATTTGAGGACTTCGACGAGGTCATTTCAGCCGCCGACCGGGTGAAAGTGGCCGTTCCAGCGCACGTACAGGCCGCGATATTGGAGTCCGAATACGGCCCGCATATCGCGTACCACTTGGCGAAAAATCCAGACGATCAGAAGCGGATCTTTGCGTTGCCCGCGGCGAAGGCGCTGCTCGAGCTCGGCAAGATCGAAACATCGTTTGAGAAATCGGCTGCGGCGGAAGCGAAAGCGGAAGCCAAGCCCAAAACCACTATTGAAACCACTCGCGCACCCGCGCCCGTTGCTTCAATTCGTGGATCTGAAGCCCCTGTAGCCACGAACTCGAGAGAGGCGTTGAGCTTTCAGGACTACAAACGGCTCCGGATGAACGAATTGAGGCAGCGCCGGCGCTAAAGCGCATAGGAGACTGTCTTGTCTAACAACCTTCTGACTATCAGTCAGATCACGAACGAGGGCCTGATGGTCCTCGAAAACGATCTGTGCTTTGCCGATCACGTTAATCGCCAGTACGCCTCGCAATTCGCCCTGTCGGGCGCCAAGGTCGGTTACACCGTCAACGTCCGCAAGCCGCCCCGTTACATCGGTACGACCGGCCCGGCGTTGAACGTGGAAGACACGAACGAGACCTACATTCCGGTCACGCTCACGACCCAGTTCCACGTCGACGTGCAGTTCACGACGGCCGACCTCGCGACCAGCGTCGACATGTTCAAGGAACGCATCATCAACCCGGCCGTGGCCGCGGTCGCGAACAAGATCGACCGCGACGGCGCGACGTATGCGTACCAGAACATCCCGAACGCGGTCGGTACCCCGGGTACGCCGCCGGCGTCGTTCCTGAGCTTCACGCTCGCGGGCGCGATCCTCGACGGTGAAGCCGCGCCTCGCGATGGCGAGCGCGTGGTCATCCTTGACCCGTTCAGCATGGCGTACGCGCAGGACTCCGTGAAGGGCCTGTTCAACCCGCAATCGGGCGTTGCCGAGCAGATCGAGAAGGGCTTGGTCGCCAAGAACTTCGCCGGCTTCGACTGGTACATGGATCAGAACGTGGTGTCCTACACGGTGGGCGCCCAGGGCGGTACGCCGACCTTGTCGAACAACACCTCGAGCGCGTGGCTCTCGTCGGGTTGGGCGTCGTCGGGTCTTATCCAGTCCACGGGCTGGACGGCTTCGGCGGCGGCTCGCCTGACCGTTGGCGACGTGATCACCGTCGCCGGCGTGTACTCGGCCAACCCGCAGAACCGCGGTGCGTACGGCTCCAACCGTCTGCGCCAGTTCGTCGTTATTGCGCCGCCGTCGACGTTGTCGAACGGTACGTACAACAGCACGACCGGTGTCTACAGCTCGTCCTCGGGCGGCGCTCTCGACTTCTACGTCAAGAACGCGGGCATCTACGGTGGCCAGTTCCAGAACGTCACGGCGCAGCCTGCGAGCAACGCCGCGATTCAGGTCTGGGGCTCGGCGTCGGGCGCGTATGCCGGCACGGTGTCGCCGCAGAACATTGCGATGCACCGCGACTGCTTGGCGTTGGCGTTCGCCGACCTCGATCTGCCGGGCGGCGTCGATATGGCCGCGCGTGCGGTCGACGAGGAAGCAGGTATCAACTTCCGCGTTGTTCGTCAGTACACGATCAACAACGATGCCCTGCCCACCCGCTTTGACGTGCTCTACGGATGGGCTTCGCTCTATCCGGAACTGGGCGTCAAGATCGCCGGCTAATCGACGGAGGGGGCGTAACAGCCCCCTCTATCCCCTTCTTTTCCGAGGTACTTTTCAATGGCTAATCCTGGACCGGCCACTATTGGCACGACCAACACCCAGCCGCCGCGGTCGACTTTGCAGACCATTCAGACGATTGCGGTGTCCATCACTCCGACTCAGATTGCGACGGCCAGCTCGGTCGAGCAGTCGTACGGCTTGAACGGCGCGACGTACGCGACCGCGGCGACCGGCATCTTGGCCGGCGACGTGATCCTTGCGATCAACCCGCCCAGCACCGCGGCGAGCTGCTCGATCGGTGGCTTCCGCGTCGACACGTCGACGGCTGACAAGTTCTACATCGACTGGGTGACGTCGGCTGCGACGATCACGCCCCCGTCGGGTACGTACTTGATCACGGTCGCTCGGTACATCTCGAGCGTGTCGACCAGCCCGGGCACGTTCTCGTCGCTGCCGTCGGCGATTACCACCAACTGATCAACGGGGCCGGGTAATACCGGCCCTTTTTAGGAGAAATCAATGCCAGGTGGAACTACTCCCCAAGGCGGCAATTGTAAGTTGCAGGACCTGCTCGCGTTGGCGGTTACGACGCCTTCGGTGACTGCCAACACGTCCAATACCGCCACTTACTCGCTGCCGGGCGTGTTGCCTTACGACATCGTCGACGTTCAGTCGCAGTCCCACGTTGCCGGCCTGTCGGTCGGGTCCTCGTGGTGTTCTACGGCGGGCTCGATCATCGTGCAGTTCGTCAATTCGACGGGCAGCACGATTGGCGCGCAAAGCAACTATCAGATCCTGATTCTCGTTTCTCGTTATGAGAACGCGAATTTGGGCCTGTCAACCTTCCCGTCAGCCATCGTCTAAATAGCAACGCTATACGTCTCGGAATACCGCCAGATTGCGAGCGTACCGTCGGCGACCAATTACGCGCCGATGGCCGGTCAGGCTCCGCAAGAGCCCCCGGTAGCGGAACAGACCATCGCAATCACGGGAAGCAGCACCGCGTTAGCCCAGTTTTCGGGTTACACGGCCATGATTCGCGTGCATTGCGATGCGATCTGTTTGATCAGCATTGGCAACAGTCCAATGGCGACCAACGGCACCTCAAACACTTTGGACGGCACCGACATCATCGCGGCCTACGGCGGCACGCCGGCTGCGAATTCGACGCCTTACGAAGCAACGCTCAACCTTTCGATGATGCGCCTTGGAGGCATGGTTAGATAATGGCTGCAAACAGCACCACCGCAATGGACATCATCACCGGCGCGTTGCGTAACATCAACGCATTGGAAGCCGGCGAAACCCCGAGCGCCGCAGACGCGGCTGACGCCCTGATGGTCCTAAACGACCTCATCGAGGCGTGGTCGATCGACAAGCTGATGATCTTCTCGTCGGTTGAGAACATCCTCACCTTTACGCCAGGGCAATACCAGTACACCGTCGGCAACCCCGTCGGCGGCACGTTCACCGGTACCCTCGTCAGCGGCTCACCCACTATCTCGGGCGTGACCATCCCGTCCAACCTCGTCGTGGGCGGCACGCTCACCGACGTGCAGTCGGCGATCCCCTCCGGCACCACCATCCTGTCGATCGGCACCAACACGGTGACCATGTCGGCGAATGCGACGGCGACGGTGTCGGCGGCCGAGACGATCACCTACACGACCCCGGGCAATTTCCCCATTGGCCGCCCGCTGCGGATCACGAACGCGTTCACCCGCATCACCTCAAGCGGTAACACCGGGCTCGATTACCCCATCGACATCGTCGGTCGCGACAAGTACACCGCCATTGGCCTCAAAGGTCTGGCCGGCCCGTGGCCGATCCTGTGCTATTACGACCCGACGTACCCGATCGGGAACCTGTATTTCTACCCCAATCCGTCGCAAGCGGGCTCGTTGCACCTGTGGACGGACACGATCCTGACGGACTTCGCGAACGTCAATCAGGCGATCAATCTCCCGCAAGGCTTTGCGCGAGCGCTCAAGAAAAACCTCGCCCTCGAGCTCGCCCCCGAGTACGGCAAGACCGCCGGGGCGTTGCTGGTGAAGCAAGCGATGGAATCGAAGGCAGCGATTAAAGCGTTGAACGAGATTCCGGACGTCGAAGCCTTCTTCGACCGCGACATCGTCCGCAGTCGCCGCACCGACGCCGGTTGGATCATGCACGGCGGCTTCGCGTGAGTTACGAGGGCGCTGATTTCGGCCTAGTCGGGGGTGCTTACGAAGCCCCGATGCTGTTGCAGGATGCCCAGCGGCTCATCAATTGGTATCCCGAGATCGATGCCGAGAAGGACGCCAAGGAGCCGATAGCGCTTCTGGGCTGCCCCGGCCTGAATCCCATACTCAGCACCCAGACAGGCCCCGTTCGCGGCTTGTGGGTGCTTCCCGGCGGTTCTACGGCCCTTGCCGTGGTCGGCGCGACGGTCTACCTCATCACGATGACGGTGCCGGCCACGCAGTCGAGCATTGCTCAGTTCTCAACCGCGATGGTCGGGACGCTGAACACCAATTCGGGGCCGGTCTGCATCCGCGACAACGGCGCCATTTTCGGCGGTCTGGGCGGCTACGCCGTCATCGTTGACGGCACCTACGGCTACCTGTATCGCCTGAGCGGCGCCGGCACGGCGACCACGACGGTCACCACGACCGCCGGTAGCAACGTAGTCACCTTCACCGGCTCGCCGAACTACCAATTCATCTGTGGCGCCACCGTCAGCGATTCGGGCGGTGCAATACCGGCCGGAACGACCATTACGGGCGTCAGTTACAACGCCCTGACGTTGACCCTGTCGGCCAACGCGACGGCCACCATCAGCACCTCAGACACCCTGACGGCCACGCTGCCGGCCTTCCAGCAGATCACCGACCCGGCGTGGCTACCCGCCGATCGCGTCGCCTTCATCGAAGGCTGGCTGATCTTCAACAACACCCAGACGCGCACGTTCTTCACCACCGCGCCGGTGCCGTACAC
>Ga0316218_1002155_pt1 | contig 18945 bp, 15 predicted proteins | sample TBH18003metaG_FD_203634 | JGI IMG/M metagenome (GOLD analysis project Ga0316218, IMG submission 203634) | Freshwater microbial communities from Trout Bog Lake, Wisconsin, USA - TBH18003 | ecosystem: Environmental > Aquatic > Freshwater > Lake > Hypolimnion/Profundal zone | place: USA: Wisconsin...
TGGATTAATTCCATCTGATAGACATGTGGACGGTATAGTTGAAATGATGATAGATGCCACTCAAAACTATAAAACGGAACTGACGAAAGAGAGACTTTGCGGATGGCAGGCCGCTTTATTTCCTACAGGCTATAGCGGTATGCATAAAATTGTAGTTGGCGATTGGAGGAAAAATGAGGAAAATGATCCAATGCAAGTAGTTTCCGGGCCAACGCAAAGATTAAAAGTACATTATGAGGCGCCGGCTTCAAGTCTGTTAGAAAAAGAGATGGAACAATTCTTATTTTGGTTCAATAAGCCGGGAACTGATAATTTAATTAAAGCTGCTATTGCACATTTTTGGTTTGTAACACTTCATCCTTTTGAAGATGGTAATGGTCGTATAGCAAGAGCAATTGCTGATATGCAATTAGCAAAAGCAGATGATTCCCCATTTCGTTTTTATAGTATGAGTACTCAAATAAGAAAAGAACGAAACGATTACTACTTTATATTAGAACAAGCACAAAAAGGATCCTTAGACATTACAATATGGTTGCAGTGGTTTTTAGGTTGTTTAGAAAGAGCATACGAATCAACTGAAATAATACTTTCCAAAGTATTGAGCAAAGCAGAATTTTGGAAGAAAAATAGAATGGTCATGTTGAATCAAAGGCAGCAACTTATTATCAATAAAATGTTAGATGGGTTTGAAGGAAAATTAAATACTTCCAAATATGCTAAAATCGCAAAGTGCTCAAGAGATACTGCACTTAGAGATGTGACGGATTTGATAATGAAAAATATAGTAGTAAAAGAAGATGGGTTAGGTAAGAATACAACTTATATACTTACAAAATAAGTTTGTCAAACTTAAACAAGAAACTGCGCGAAAAATTATAAAGCTGATTTAAAATAATGAGCTCAATCTTTTTAAAAAAGAAAATATTTCAGATCAATAAATAACTTATAAAATTTTCAAAAAGAATATTATCTTTATCATGAAATATAATATAAATCGTGAGTAATTGGATTAGGTGAGCTTTTAGGTGAGTCGCGAAATTTGGAAACTTATAACAGATTGATTTTCAATCAATTACAACAAAAAAATTCGGAGCCGTCCGGTCCGCATAAATAAAACTAAAACCCCGACAAATTATATTTTGCCGGGGTTTTAGTTTTATTTTTTCTTTAATTTAACCAATTCTGTTTCTATTTTAAGAGGATTATCTTTTTGCTTTTACTTATCTTTCTATCAATTATTTTACGGAATATGCCCTTAATTAATACTGCTTTGCTTTCTTATGGAATGAGCGGAAAGATTTTTCATGCACCATTTATTGCGACACATCCCGGATTTGTTTTAAAAGGCGCATGGGAAAGAAGTAATAAATTTATTCAACAAGATTATCCTACTGTAAAAAGTTATGAAACGATCGAGGAATTATTGAAAGATGATATTGATCTCGTAATTGTCAATACTCCTAACTACACCCATTTCGATTTCGCTAAACAGGCATTATCAGCCGGCAAACACATTATAGTAGAAAAACCATTTACAATAACAGTTGAAGAAGGAAATATTCTAAAGCAATTAGCAATTGATCAAAATAAAATTATTTGTCCATTTCAGAATAGAAGATATCACAGTGATCATAGAACAGTTAAAAAAATAATTGAAGAAGGATGGTTGGGCGATATTGTCGAAATGGAATTAAGATTCGACAGATATGCACCATTGCTCAATTCAAAAAAACACAAAGAATCCGGAGAAAAAGGCACTGGTATTTTATATGATCTTGGCTCGCATTTGATTGATCAGGTATTACAATTATTTGGTAAGCCACATTCATTATTTGCAGATATAACCATTACCAGAAAAGATTCTTTGATTGATGATTATTTTGAACTTTTACTATTTTACAATAATGTAAGAGTGCGTTTAAAAAGTGGCTATTTCATTCGAGAGCCTTTGCCTGCCTATATTGTATTTGGAACAAAAGGAACGTTTTTTAAAAGCAAAGGTGATGTACAGGAAGCCGATTTAATAGCAGGCAAAAAACCAAATGCAATTAATTGGGGCATTGAGCCCGAATCTGAACAAGGATTATTACATACAGAAAAAGATGGAAAAATAATCCGTGAAAAAATTAAAACTGAAAAAGGGGATTATATGGATTACTTTGAAGGCATTTATCAATCTATCATCAATAATAAACCTTTACCCGTTCATGTAGATGAAAGTATTGAAGTTATAAATATTATTGAAAAAGCATTTGAAAGTAATCATGCAAAAAGAGTAATCCCACTTTAATTATAAACCGTATAATAATCTTAAAAAAATAATGATGAAAACATCCAGAAGAGATTTTTTAAAAACCAGCTCTCTTACAATTATTGGTAGCGCTGTATTAAAATATAAAGTATTCTCTTCATCAATTAAAGGAGCACTTACAGGCATTCAATTATATTCTGTTCGCGATAAAATGAAAATTAACCCGCTGGATACTTTAAAGGAATTATCAAGAATGGGTTACAAATATGTAGAACACGCCAATTATGCAGATAGAAAATTTTATGGGTGGAACGCGATGGAATTTAAAAAAATATTAGATGATCTTGGATTGAAAATGCCAAGCGGACATACTGTGATGCGCTATGATCATTGGGATGCAACCAAAAAAGATTTTACTGATGCATGGAAATATACCGTTGAAGATGCAGCATTATGCGGACAAGAATTTGTTATTAGCCCATCAATAGAAGATAAAAGCAGAAAAAATTATGATGAGCTTTTAAGCTTTTTGAACATCTTCAATAAAAGTGGCGAATTGTGTAAAGCGTCCGGAATGAAGTTTGGTTATCATAATCATCAATTCGAATTCAAAGAAAGTTTGAATGGAAAAATTTTATTTGACATAATTCTTTCTGAAACTGATCCAAACTTAGTAATACAACAATTAGATATTGGAAATATGTTGAATGGTGGTGCACATGCATCGGATATTTTGAAAAAAAATCCCGGCCGATTTTTATCTATGCATGTAAAAGATGAAATAAAATCAAATGATCCGAGAGAAGAAGAATACATTTCAACTATTTTAGGTGTTGGCGTTGTTCCGGTAAAACAGATCATCGATCTTGCCAAACAACAAGGCACCAAACATTTTATCATTGAGCAAGAATCATATCAAGGAAAATCTTCGTTAGATTGTGCAAGAGAAGATCTTACAATAATGAAAAAATGGGGCTATTAAATATTTTTATTAAAGAATTAACCAACTACTTTAAGATTCACAGGATCCCATTTAATCGCTCTTTCTTTAAAATAACTATCATTACATAGTAATGCAGGTGCAGCAGCACGATAACCAAACAATGCATCTTCGTGAGATATTGCACCTGTTCTAATACAAGTAAAGAAATGATTGAAATGGTCATAGTGTGCACCTTTATACCCTTCTTCTGCTTTAAATATCGTTGTATCCGGTGGCAACATTTTCTTCCTTTCATAAACAGCAGAACCTTGATTTGTTTTTGTACTTAACAAAGGATCATCCACCGCTGCATAGGATTTATTTTTGGTGAGTGTAACCTTATCCCATTCAACATTCATCGAACCTTCATTACCTACCAATCTTAAATAAGTGTTATCAGCAGTACCATCCACAAAGTTTACACGTAATGATAAATTAAAAGCAGGATGAACTTGTGTATCAGGATAATCAAACATACCTAATAAAATATCCGGCACTTCTCTCCCATCTTTCCAATACCTCAAACCACCTGTTGCCATTACCTTATTGGGTCCAATTGAATTTGTAATAAAATGTAAGCTTGAAAATAAATGAACAAATAAATCGCCCGAAACGCCTGTTCCATAATCTTTATAACAACGCCATCTAAAAAAACGTTTTGCATCAAATGGCCGATCAGGTAAATGATGTTCAAATTGTTTCCAGTCAACTGTTTTTTCTGAAGCATCTGCAGGAATATCATATTGCCATGCCCCCCATGGAGAATTACGAGCCCAGAAACCTTCTGCATAATTTAATTTACCAATAGCACCCGCTGCTAATAATTCCTTTGCTTTTTCATTTCCCAAAGAACTCATACCCTGACTTCCTACTTGAAAAACTACTTTGTTTCTTGTCTGCGCTTCCACAACTGCTGCACCTTCAGTAACATCATGCACCATTGGCTTTTCGCAATATACATGTTTACCTGCATTCATGGCTGCCACCGAAATATCTTTATGCCAATGATCGGGGGTGGCAACTATTACCGCATCTACATCTTTTCGATTTATTATTTCATTAAAGTCTTTTGTTGTAAAAATATCATTGCCATAATTCTTTTTGGCAGCAGTTAATCTTCCATCATACAAATCACAGGCAGCGATTAATTTAGCACCAGGTACTGTAATTGCGGTATTTGCATCAGCAGTTCCCATTCCACCTGCACCAATTAATGCAATTTGAATATTGTCATTGGGGCTGATTCTTTTATGTCTGCTTAGTTGTATAATATTTTCTTTAGAAGCTGCATTGCTGATATTAGGCAGAATAGCAGCTGCAGCAAATGTTTTTGAAATTTTACTGATAAAGTCCCGACGAGAATTAGATGATTTATTTTCCATGATGCAATCGTTATAAAAATGATTAATTGTAAAAGTGAATTTAATGAAAAAGCTTTAATTTAAAAATAAATGATATTAATTAATTGCGTTTTGAAATAATTGATATTGATTGTTTATATTTATTGTTATGAGTATTCATATCAATGCTAAAAAAGGCGAGATCGCTAAAACAGTTTTATTAGCCGGTGATCCGTTACGTTCAAAATATATTGCTGATAATTTTCTTTCTAATGTTAAGTTGGTTAATCAAACCCGTAATGCTTTTTATTTTACAGGCATGTATAAAGATAAAATGATTACTGTGGGAGCAAGTGGAATGGGCTGTCCATCCATCGGCATCTATTCATATGAATTATATACAGAGTTTGAAGTGGATTGTATTATCAGAATTGGAACATGCGGTGCTTATACAACTGATCTTAAATTATTCGACTTAATTAATGTATCCATTGCTGCAAGTGAATCTACTTATGCAAAATATGCTTGGGGTATTGAAGAAGAAAAGATTGCTTATCAAGGAAGTGCTTATTCAACAATTCAACAAACAGCAGCTTCAATGAATATTCCTTTAATTGATTGTGCAGTTCATTCAAGTGACATTTTTTATAGAAAAAATATGGCTACACCTATCATAGCAACAAAGCATCATTGTTTGGCTGTAGAAATGGAATCGTTCGCTTTATTTGCAAATGCTCAGTATTTAAATAAAACAGCAGCTAGTTTATTATCTGTTTCTGATATTATTCCAACACATGAAAAAATAAGTTCAGAACAAAGGGAAGTTTCATTATTGCCAATGATACATGTGGCATTAGAGACTTGTTTGAGAAATTAATTAGTTAATCGAATATTATTTCGCCCATTCCCAATGTATTAAATCTTTACTCCAGGCTAATCCTATGGATGCATTCTTATCAAAATCACCTTCTTTTTCTGTCTTCAGTCCTGAACCATGAAAGAAAAGCAAATAACAATTTCTATTCTTTTCAAGTCGCCCAATATCCAAAACATAGCCTGCAGTAATTCTTCCTTTTGCCCAAGGCCAATCGCTTTGACCGAGTGTAAGGATTTCATTTTTATCTTCCCAATCGATTAAATTTTTTGATGTTTTAATTCCGATTCCATTTTCAGGTGAATGAAACATAATGTATCCATCATCTTTATAAATAATGCAAACATTCTCACCTGCTGCTATATGTCCATTGTATATCCAATGCTTCAAATCATAAAAATAAGATCTGCTCGCACCATTTTGCTTGTAAAATATCCACCATTTATTTTTTTGTTTTGATCTTGTAACAAAAAAGGATCGATCATTCTACCAATATCTATTTCATTTACACTATCACCCTTTACATTCAATAATTTCGGTATTGACCAATTTTCTAAATCCTTACTTCGCATAATAAATAATCTTGCGTTCTCATTTCCATATCCCAGTATTTGATCAATAGTATAATCTGGTCTTGGATAAGTTTGCAGAAACATGATTCATTCATTATTATAATGAATGATACTTCCCGGACTTGAATAATTCAATGACTGATCTTTAATTGTTATTTTTTTAACAGCAGACCAATGAATTAAATCTTTGCTTTTGCTAAAGGCTGTATACATATAAATCTTACCATCTTTTTCAATTTCGCTTAAAGAGAAATAGAGATAAAAAATTCCTTTATGATAAAATGGCAATGGATCACGGTATGCAGTAACATCATTCCCTTCAAAAAGTATTGGAGATTTTATTTTATTTACATCTACAGATTGAGCCTTTGATGCAAAAACCAGAGCACTCATAAAATAAACGAGTACATATATTTTTTTATTATTGATTTTTATTAAGCTATGCATCTAAAATTTTCTTAGCATATTCCACACATTTCTTTGTTTCCTGAACTGCATCAGAGCCTGAAGGAATATCATATTCTAATTCAATGGTTGCAGGAATTTTATATTTCTTATTCTTTAATAATGTTAAAATTTCTTTAATAGGTGTATCACCTTCTCCCCAAACAACATTCTTACTGCCATTAATTTTATTTCGCCTGTCTTTAATATGCATACTGGTAATTCTATCATGTTTTGCTTCAATGAATGCCAATAAACTTTCCCTTGTATTATTACCGCCTGCAGCAATATAATGTCCGCAATCCAAGTTAATTGAATTAAAAGAGGATTGGCTCAAAGCCACATCCCATGCGGTATCTGTAGCTTGTAAATGAGCATGATATCCGATAAAAATTTTATGCTTTTCACCAAATTCACCCAATCTTTTTGATTGTGCAATATCATTTGGCAATTCAACAGTAACAGATGTTGCACCTAATGTTTTTGCTGCATTCAAAGCATAGTCAATTTCTTCATCCGTATTTTTTGCACCCAACGCATCCGGTTTAAATGCATAAATCTCTATCCCCGCCTTATTAAACATTTTACGAACTTGTTTAAACTTATCCATTGAAACATTAGCTCGCCAATCGGCAACTTGTTTTAAATAAGGTGCCATCATTTGTGCTCTTTGTTCTCTGGTTAGTTTTGCATTATTTGTATTGATTGTATTTATCGGTTTTCCTGCAAATTCTTCAACTGCATCACCCATTAATTCAATGGCACTGATATTACTATCAATACAATATTGTAGCAGTTGATTAATTCGGCCTGGCATGCTTCGGTATGAATAAGTGATCACACCAATTTGAACACCATGAAATTTAGAATTGGGTTTTGAATTAAAATATTCCTTAAAAGAATTTCCCCATACACTATTTCTCGAAAATAAAATACCCAAAGTCATTAAAGAGCCTGTAAATAAAAAATCGCGTCTTGATTTTAGCTGAAAATCATTGTTATTATTATTCATTTGCTCAATTATTTTAAATCAATAAAATATTACATCGTAAAATACATCTTTCATTCAGTACAAAAAACAAAAAAGCTATCTTTTGGAGATAGCTTAATTTTTTATTTTCTTGGCCAAACATTATTGGTAGAATTATAATCCGGCAAAACTTTATCAGGATCATAAGTTACTGATTCAATGGCTTCGGTTGAAGGATATTTGAATGTCCAATAAGTATTGCGCTCCCAAATTTCAACAGGCAATTTGATACGATCTGTTTTACCACTCTTTGTTTTAATCTCTAAAATGACAGGCATCGGCATTTTTTCTAAATTATCCAAAGTAATCAACACACCTTTTGAATAATCAGTACTATCCACATATTTCACATCACGTATTGAAACATCTAATCGCCATGTGTTCACAAACCAGCCTCTCCAAAACCATTGCAAACTTTCTCCGGCAACATTTTCGATCGTTCTGAAAAAATCATCCGGTGTAGGATGCTTGAATGCCCACCTATCAATATAAGTTTTAAATGCTCTGTCAAAACGTTCTGGCCCTAATATTTGTTCACGCAACAAAACCAATCCTGCGCTTGGCTTGCTGTATAAAAGTGTTCCATTATTTCTTTCTTTTAAATTATCTACATAACTCAATATGGGTTCTAACGTAGGAAGTGTATATGCATTACCGATCTGGTGCATATCAGCTGCTGCTCTTCTCTTATACTCACCATTGTTAAAATTAGCAGTAGATAGGGTATTGATGAAAGTATTAAAACCTTCATCCATCCACCCATATAATCTTTCATTAGAACCAACAATCATAGGAAACCAGGTATGACCGAATTCATGATCATTTACACCCCACAAACCAGCACCGCTGCTTCTTGCACCGCAAAATACAATGCCCGGATATTCCATTCCACCAGGGGTTCCTGCAACTGCAGTGGCAGCAGGATATGGAAACTCGTACCATTTAGCAGAATTATATTCAATCGATTTTTTTACATATTCTGTTGAGCGGCCCCATGCCTTATCGCCATTACTTTCTACAGGATAGGCAGAAATAGCCAATGATTTTTTACCGCTTGGTAAATCCATTTTTGCTGCATCGATAATAAAAGCGGAGGAAGCTCCCCAAGATGCATCACGTGCATTCTTTATTTTAAAATGCCAAGTTAATTCTGTTTTATTTGCAGGACGAGATTTTGGATCTGTTACTTCATCTGCAGTTCTTATAGCAACAGTTTTTTCGCTTTTCCCAGCTTCTGCCCAACGTTTTTGTTGTTCAGCGGTATATACTTCCTGCGGGTTTAATAATTCACCTGAACAAACCACAATATCTTTTGCCTGGGCTGTTATCCTAATATCAAAATCTCCATACTCTAAATAAAATTCACCCGGACCAGTATAAGGTGCAGTATTCCATCCAATAATATCATCAAACACACACATGCGTGGATACCATTGCGCCACAGTAAAAATTTTTCCATTCTTGGTTTTTAAAATACCCATTCTATCAGAACCATAATCAGGTGAGATAAATGAATAATCGATCTTTAATTTTAATACACCGCCATTCGCAGTTATTTCTTTAGGTAAGAATATTTGCATTCGAGTATCTTCTACTAAAAATTTAACATCGGTTGATATTTCATTCTTTGCACCACTTAATACTTTTATTGATTTGATTTTATACCCTGCATCAAATATTTGTCCGCGACCTCCATTACGACTTCCACTCAGTGGAACGATAGCAGTTCCTCTTGAATCTTGTTTAAATAAATTTTGTTCTAACATCATCCAAATGAAACTTAATTTCAAAGGACTATTATTTGTATAAGTAAGAATTTCCGTTCCGGTAATTTCATTTGTGGAATCATTCAACTTAGCAGCCAATTGGTAGTCTGCTCGATTTTGCCAATACTTCGGACCTGGCTCTCCTGTTGCAGCCCTGTATTCTGTTCCATTCTTTGTATAAAAAAAAGGAGCAAATGCATCGTGGTAATCATATTTTGTTACCGGCGCATTTGGATCAGCAACTTCAACCGGTCTTCTCGGCCTGTTTGCTTGTGCAGCATTAGCCGGTGCAGTTGTTGTTGGTGGTGTGGTTGTTTGTGCTGTTGCCATTGCAATACATCCTATTGCATATGAGGAACAGATAATGCGAATTAATTTCATATTATTGTTTTGGGATTGACTAAAATAAAGTAAAAAACTAAATACACTCTATTGATGATGATGAGATAGCGAAGTATTATATGAATTTTCGGTAAACAAACGTTTGGTTCGGTAAATGTTTTATGCTCCTAATTCTTTTATTGCTTTTACTAAAACCTCCAACTCTTCAACGGTAGTAAAAATGTTAGGCGTTATTCTGCAACCATGAACATTTGCACCATCAATAGCTACCGTATATATTTTATATTTTTTCAATAATGTATCTGCCAATTGAGATGGAATCATTCCTTTGATTCCAACATTGGCAATACCGCAAGAACGTTTTGGATCAGCAGGTGTATTCAAAATAACATTATCAATACCACGCAGTTTGGTTGTCCAGTATTGTTGTAAAAATCTCAATCTTTCTTCCTTTCTTTCTGCACCGATCTTTTTATAAAAATCAACAGCATCGGCAACTGTAAGATCTGTGTGCACCGGATGCGTACCAATATGATTCAATCTTGAAATATCATTTTCTTTTCTTTCGCCTTCAGCCAATAATGGCCACACATTTTCAATTTTTTCTTTTCTTACATACAACATACCAACACCTAAAGGAACTGAAAGCCATTTATGCAAACTGGCGCCATAATAATCACAATGCAGATCTGGGATATTGAATTGAATATGCGCAATAGCATGTGCACCATCAACCATTACTTCCACCCCTTTGCGATGAGCCATGTCGCATATTTTTTGAATGGGCAATATCTGACCTGTAATATTAATCATGTGCGAAACCATCAATAATTTTGTTTTACCAGTAATGGCATTAGCATATAAATTCACGATTTCATCATCATCTTTCGGGTGATTCGGCACAGAAACTATTTTATTTATCACACCATATTTTTTTGCAACCAGTTTAAACATTTCAAGCATAGAACCATAATCTTGTTCGGCCATAATTGCCTCATCACCTGCATTCCAATGCAAACCTCCAATAATCATATCAAGCGATTCAGTTGTGTTTCTGGTAAGAATCAGTTCTTCAGTTGTGCAACCTGCAAGTTCTGCAACTTTAGATGCCATGTTTTTTTTATTGTCGAACTGTACGGTTCGCATATAATAAGAACCCTGATAATTTACATCACGTATATGTTGAATATAACTTTCTAGAATTTCTTTTGGAAGAATATTGTAATAACCATTTTCCAAATTTATGTAATCAGGTTTCAATTTATACTCACCGCGTATTGCTTTCCAGAATTCATCATCTGATGCAACATCAGTAAGCGATCTTTTTCCTGCCTGTTCGATTAATTTATCCATTGCGGATAATTGAAGCGGTGCACTTAATCCTGTTAAAATTAAACTTTTGATAAATGAACGTTTTTTCATTTTTTTTAATTGAATGATTTGATGATATTTTAAAATTCTGCAACAGCTTGAATCATTGCTTTAATATAACCATAACAAAAAGCAAAAGCCTGATTGCTGCTTCCGGGATCAGGATGTTGCGGAACATGATCCGGCATAACCATATAAGGATAATCAACTTCTTTTAATGTTTTTATAACTTGATAAAAATCCATATCGCCATTATCCGGATATACCTCTCTAAAATTATCCATTCCGCCTTTTATATTTCTTAAATGAATATTGAATATTTGTTTTCGTTCTCCTACCCATTTAATAATTGGAATGATTTCATTCTTAGGGTCTTTTAACCCTTCGGCTGTACTTCCCAAACAAAGATTAAATCCGTGATAAGGACTATTATATAATTTTGCAAAACGTTTAATTCCTTCAAAAACATCCGGACTATTCCATCTTGTTATTCCACGAAAACCCGGATGTGTTGGAGGATCTGCAATATGATTGGCCAATCTTACTTTATATTCTTCTGCAACAGGAATTAATCTGTCGAGCAAGTAAGTAATACGCTCGTACATTTCATCAATAGAAACAATTCCTGCAATGGTCAATGGTTCATTTTTTTTAATAGCCTCTTCATAATTCCATGCATGATCATATGTATTTCCACGATTTGGATCTAAAATTTTTCCGGTTCGCAATACTGGAAGAATCGTAGTGTTGTAATTCAAACAATAAACACCTGTTTTCCCTGCAACAGAAATCATTTGTTGTAAAATTTCAATCTCCCTGTCACGTTCAGGACTTTTTCCCAACATGATATTTGGAAATTCAACTTTATCAATACCATCAGAAGATAATGGAAAATGATAGGCATCTAATGAAATTCCATATTTTTCACACGCTTCTTTTTTCGCTAATGAATCTTCCATATTCCAACCAACACCCTTAATATATTTTGGCGCACCGCCATCAATATTAAATACACCGTTCCTCGCTTTAAATTCAAGATTCTCTTTCGTAGTACCACCTGTTTGACAACCAACTTTCATCAACACTTTTTTCTTTACTCCATTTTCTTTTTTTGATGTGGATGAAGCATAAGTTGTAAAGGAATATCCTAATACAGCTGCACCCAAAGAACCTGTTGCAAATGCTTTCACAAAGTTCCTTCTTTTAATATTTTTATTATTCAGTTGCTGTTTATTTTCATTCATCTTTTAAAGTTAAACAAACAAAATGAAAAGAATACATTGAAGCAACAGATAGATAATAAGTAACAGTCATCTGAGTGATGATTATCATACTTTTTTATGCATTCTATTTCTAATTTGCGCCTGTTTTCAACTGCTTGTCATGTCCTTGCAAAAAAAATATCTATCTCCAGAACAGTTTCCTTTTCCGGGTTCTGCTGAAGAAAAAGAAATATTCAAGCAGTTGCAGGAAAATTTTTCCCATCAATTTGAAAAAATATTTCCGGATAGGCTTGCACAAAAAACAATTGTGATTATTCCATCTTTAACATTAGACCAGCAAATTCTTTCAAAAGTAAAAGGGCATATTTATTATGAAGAAAGATTGCTTTGTTTATTGATGTTATTGCGAATGCCTGAAACAAGAATTATTTATATTACCAGTGTTCCTGTAGATCCGGTTATTGTAGATTATTATATTCATTTATTACCTGGTATTACAGGTTATCATTCCAGAAAACGCTTAAACATGTTAAGCTGCTATGATGCTTCTGTAAAATCATTAACAGAAAAAATATTAGACAGACCCAGATTAATGTATCGCATAAAAGAATTAATCCTTGATACAAACGCTACTCATATGACTTGCTTTAATGTAACTGATTATGAGAGAACTTTAGCAGTTAGATTGGGCATTCCCATTTATGGTTGCAATCCTGACCTGTTGAATTTCGGAACAAAATCAGGAAGTCGTCTATTATTTAAGAATTGCAATATCAATATTCCCAATGGATATGAGCATTTAAAAAATGAAGATGATATTTATCGGGCATTATTTTTATTAAAGCATAAGAATGCAGAATTAAGAAAAGCAGTGATTAAACTAGAAGATGGTTTTAGTGGAGATGGAAATGCTGTATACAATTATCCAACGAATACAAACATTGATCTGACTGAAGAAAATATTCGTTCCTCATTTCATACTCAATTAAAAGTAGTAGCTAAAGATGTTAATGTAGCTATCTATCTGAAAAAATTTAATGAAATGGGTGGTATTGTTGAAGAATTTATTGATGGAAAGATTAAAACATCTCCTTCTGTTCAATGTAGAATTAATCCTTTGGGTGATAGTGAAATCATCAGTACCAATGACCAATTGTTAGGAGGCGAAAATGAACAGGTTTTTTTAGGTGCTTATTTTCCTGCTGATGCCGAATACAGCAGTACAATAGCAGCAATAGGAAAGAGTATTGCAAAAGAATTAAGTATTCAAGGCGCTCTGGGAAGATTCTCTGTAGATTTTGTTTCAGTAAAAAAAGAAAATAAATGGATACATTATGCTATTGAAATTAATTTAAGAAAAGGTGGTACCACGCATCCATTTTTATTGCTGCAATTTTTAACTGATGGCATGTATAATGAATATACAGGTGAGTACATCACTGCCAGTGGCAATATAAGATTTTATTTTGCTTCTGATAACATTGAGAATGAAAAATTTAAAGGATTATCTCCGCATGATTTAATAGATATTGTTATTCATCATGAATTATTATATGATAGTACAAAACAAGAGGGTGTTATGTTTCATTTAATCGGAGCTTTATCTCAATATGGTAAATTAGGAATCCTTTGTATAGGAAGTACCAGAAAAAGAGCTATTGAATATTTTGAAAAAATTATGATGGTATTGAATGAAGAATGTAATATCTCATCAATAAAATAAAAAATCATTCCTTAAATATTAGCAAGTGATTGGCTGAATGATTGCCTGATCACCTTGCAACTGCACCACCATCAATTGCCATATCTGCGCCCGTCATGAATGATGATTCATCAGAAGCAAGATACAATGCCCCCCATGCAATTTCCATTGCATCAGCCATTCTTCCTTGCGGAGATGTATTTGCAATCATTTCTTTCATTTCAGGACTTGAAACCATTTCTTCTGTCATAGGTGTTAAAACACCACCCGGGCAAATTGCATTTACTCTAATTTTATCTTTTGCCAAAGTAACTGCCAGATCTTTTGTTAATAACCGTAACCCGCCTTTTGAAGAACTATAAGCTGTTCCATTACCACCAACCAATCCTGCAATTGATGCAATGTTTACAATAGAACCACCACCCGCATTTCGCATATGCGGAATACAAGCCTTGCATCCTAAAAAAGGGCCCGTTAAATTAATGGCAATGACTTTACCCCATAGATCAATAGATGTATTTTCAATATCAACAAAACCGGGATAGATACCAGCATTATTTACTAATACATCTATTCGACCATAAAGAGACAATGCCAAATCAACTACTTTTTGCCAATCGCTTTGACTGGTAACATTATGCTTGATATAATCAATGGATAATCCTTCTTTCTTGGCCAATTCAACCCATAATTTTAATTTATCTTCTTGTATATCTGTTGCAATGACTTTAGCTCCTTCTTGTGCAAATAATTTTGCTTCAGCAGCACCCATTCCACCGGCAGCACCGGTTATAATGGTAATTTTATTTTTTAAACGTTCCATAAAAATGATTTAATTCGTTTTCAATAAAATTCGATAATCTTTATTCAACCAATGAAGTTACAAACCATAACTTACTTTAACAATGATGTATATCATTAATCAAATTGATTGTGCTCATTAAGCATAATAGCGAAGAGATTCTTTTAACTAAAATGCATATTCCGAATGAATCGAGAATATGCATTAATAAATCGTACCGAATAAATAGGCTATCTTAATATTTAAATACTTTTCCGTTTACCATTACTTCTTGAGTTGATTCATCAAAAGTTGCTTTATAACCTGTTCTAACCGCAGCATTCGTCATAATGGTTGCAATTGAATGAGAATACCCCGCTTCAACAGGAGCATTAGGTTGTTTTCTGTTTCTTACACATTCCATCCAATTGCGAACGTGATTTGATGTAAGTATATCTCCTCCTGTATTTGCAGAGGCAACTACTTTTTCACTCATATCTGATAAACTCAATTCAGGAAGCAAGTTTGCTTTCATATTCATTGCAGCTGCTTCTTTTTCATGTAATCCACCTTTTGGAGAAATTTTATTGGTAATCAAATTCAATTCTCCGCCATTTGAATAATAAATTTCTGAAGGGCTTTCATCTCCATTGTGCATGCGTGAAGAAAAGATGACTTGAAATTTATCATCTATTTTTTCATTATAATATTCAAACACTGCTGTAGTGGTATCCCAATTTTTTCTACCATCTTTCCAAAAATATACGCCACCGTTTGCAACAACGGATATTGGATGTTTTAATTGACTGAACCAATGCACGGTATCAATTTGATGACTCATCCACTGACCGGGCATTCCTGATGAATACGGCCAGAACAAACGATATTCTAAATATTTTCTTGCATCAAAATTCTCATACGGCCGATTTAAAATAAATCTTTTCCAATCAGTATCTTCTTCTTTCAATTGTGCTACCAATGCAGGTCTTCTCCATCTTCCTGGTTGATTTACATTCCATGTTAATTCAACCATAGTAATATTCCCGAATTTTCCTGATTGAATAAAATCGGCCGCAGCTTTATAGTTTGCACCACTTCTTCTTTGCGAACCGATTTGAATAATTTTATTAGAAGCTTTTATTGCTTTTAATGCAGCACGATTATCATCCATTGTTTCTGCAAATGGTTTTTCAACATAAGCATCACAATTTCCCTTTACTGCTTCAATAGCATGCAATGCATGCTGAAAGTCTGCAGTACTAATAAAAACAGCATCAACCATTTTTGAATCATACAAAGCTTCATTGTTTTTATATCCAACAATATCATGTTGCATATTGGCTTTCCAAAATGCTGTTCCTTCTTCTCTTCTTTTTTTCCAGAGATCTGAAACTGCAACAACATCAAAATTTAATTCTTTATAACATTTCATGAATGCCGGTGCATGAGAACTTCTGTGACGGTCTGAAAAACCCACCACTCCTATTCTTACACGATCATTAGCACCCATGATTCTTTTATAACTGCTGGCTGTAAATGCAATATTAGATAACATCACACCTGCACCTGCCATAGCAGATTGTTTGATAAATAAACGTCTTGATTTTTTCATATAAAGCAAAATTTAGTTTGTTGAGGAATAAAACTTAAAAGTGAGCCTTATTTCAATTCCGTAATTTTTATACTTCTGAAAGAAACATTGTTGCCATGATCTTGTAATAAGATATGTCCTTTTTCGGCCATACCGAAATTGGGCCATTTCTCATATTTACTTTTTGCAACCAATGCTAAAAAATATTGAGAACCTCTTTTGTAGTCTAACATCTTCCAGCCATTTAACCAATGTTCAACTGTATTATCAGGGCGAACGATAATCATTCCTTTATTCCATTCACCAATTTTTTTTCTTGCTCTCGGATTTTTGATGGAAGGAATCATATCATATAATGAGGCTTCTGTTCTGTTGCCAATGCTTCCTAATTTTGCATCTGGGTGCAGGTCATCATCTAATATTTGGTATTCCAAACCTATTGCTGAACCTGTATTGTGTTCACTTTCTGTTACAAAATATTTTACACCGCTATTGGCGCCGGGCGTTAACTTAAAATCAAATTGAACAATAAAAGCACTGTACTCTTTTTCTGTAACAATATCTCCGCCATTGGCAGATTCATTGCCCTGAGCACCCAATACACTTAACACACCATCTTTGATTTCCCAGCCTTTATCAGGAAAATGATCTTTGTAAACACCTCTCCATCCATTCGTGGTTTTTCCATCCCATAATAATTTTACGCCGTTATTAATTTCTTGCTGAGATAAATTATTAGGAATAAAATTCACCACAAAAATATTATCCAAAGGAGACGGCTTTATGTTCTTTGCTTGAATGCGTATATTTTTAAAATAAACTTTTTTACCTGCATCTTCAGCTTTACTTACCTGATGAACCTGTAATGCAAAAAATCCTTTTGTGGTAAGATCATCAACGATATTCGCCGCTGGTTTACCATTCAGGAATGTTCTGATTGAATTACCAATACATTCAATTCTTCCTTTATTCCATTGACCAATTTTAAATAATGATTTTGCCGGAGTATTATAATCCATTGTGTACAACCAATCCCTTCTTGCTTCATCATAAATGCCTGCAGTCCATGCACGTGGCGAAGGATCTATTTCATATTGATACCCATGCACTCTTCCATTATTATAGTCTGGCGTACTTTCACTTCTGAATTGAACACCCGAGTTCATGCCAACATCATTTACTTTAAATTCAAATTCTAAAATAAAATCACCATACACTTTCTCAGTTGCCAAAAAAGAATTGGGTTCATTCATAACAGTAGTCCCAACAATCATTCCATCAACAACTTCAAATTTAGAATGGCCATTCAATTGTTTCCATCCTTTCAAATCTTTTCCATTGAACAAATTTTCCCATTGCTGATTTTGTTGTGCAGAGATATCGTTCATTAAAACGATTAATGCAATAAGTGAAATAATTTTTTTAAGCATAACGTTAGATTAAGTAATAAAAAATTAATTGAACCTGTTTATATCAAAATTATAAATCAGTAATCGGTTGAAATTTAGGAACCAATAATTTCATTATACACCATGCAGTGATATAGGCCATTGCACTTATTACAAACATGATGAGATAAGCTGTTTGCGGATGATCTTTAAAATGATCAGTTAATCCTCCTGCTAATAATTGTACCAATACACCACCAGCACCTCCAGCCAATCCACCAATACCTGTTACGGAACCAACTGCTTTTTTAGGAAAAAGATCTGATACAGTTGTAAAAATATTAGCGCTCCATGCCTGATGCGCTGCTGCACCAATACAAATAACAATCAATGCAAAAATATATGCATTGCCCCCAAATAGAGAAGTATCGCCAAAATATTGAGTGGATAATAATACCAATGGCAACAATGAAATTAAAAACATAGCAGTCATTCTTGCTTTATAAGTTTCCATTCCCCTGTTGATAAATAACATAGGGAATCCGCCACCGGCAACACTTCCAATAATAGCTACTCCATATACAGTAAACAATGGTATCATAATCGCATGACCTTCCATTCCAAATTGTTTTTTCATATAGTCAGGCAACCAAAATAATAAGAACCACCAGATACCATCAGTTAAGAATTTGCCCAAAAAGAATGACCATGTTTGACGATAACTTAATAGTTTGATCCATGGAACTTTTATTTTGCTATGCAATTCACTTGCTACTGTATCATCGCTGTGTATATGATTATATTCTTCTTTGGTTAATTTTTTATGCTTGGCGGGTGTATGATATAATACAAACCAAAATAATAACCATATCAATCCAACAGCGCCTGTAATTATATAAGCCATCTTCCATCCGGCAATGGTGCCATCAAACCAAACTTTTGTTGCCACCCAAGGCACTAATAATGCAGCGATCATTGCTCCAACATTGGCACCACTATTAAATAATCCTGTTGCCAATGCTCTTTCCTTTTTAGGAAACCACTCGGCAACCGTTTTAATAGATGCAGGAAAATTTCCCGCTTCACCAATACCAAATAAACTTCTAATAAAAACATGGCCTGATACAGCTCTTCCGCAAAATGCATTTAGCATTCCCATCACTGACCAAAAAGATAATGATAATGCCAAACCTAATTTGGTTCCTATTTTATCAATAATGGCTCCTGCAAAAATGGTGACGCCTGCATAGCATGCAGTGAACCAGGAAGTGATTAATGCAAAATC
>Ga0316218_1002181_pt1 | contig 18699 bp, 11 predicted proteins | sample TBH18003metaG_FD_203634 | JGI IMG/M metagenome (GOLD analysis project Ga0316218, IMG submission 203634) | Freshwater microbial communities from Trout Bog Lake, Wisconsin, USA - TBH18003 | ecosystem: Environmental > Aquatic > Freshwater > Lake > Hypolimnion/Profundal zone | place: USA: Wisconsin...
TCTGCGAGCCCGTTGTGACTACCGCCCCGCCGTTCAGACTCGTTGAGCCCGTCACCAAGAGCGAATCCGCGTTAACTAACTGACTGAAGATTGCGTCGCCCGTGTTGCTCAGGGCGGTGACACCGGCAACGGGTCCGCCATAGAGCCCCGTGCCGCTGACGGCAAGACTATGGGAATTACCCGCGATATTCGAACCGAACACGACCAGCGGTCCGCTCAGCGAGGTGTCGGTTCCGAGGCCGACCCCGCCCACGTAGCTCTGCGAGCCCGTTGTAATGACAAGCCCTCCGTTGAGATCGGCCGATCCCGTCACTACCACTGAGCCCGCGCTTACCGACTGGTTGAAGGTTGCGTTGCCCGTATTGCTTAATGCCGCCACTCCCGTAACCGGTCCGCCAAAGCTCCCCGTGCCGCTAACCGCAAGACTATGGGAGTTACCCTCAATGTTCGACCCGAAGACGACCTGCGGCCCGCTCAGCAGCGTATCGGTGCCCAGACCGACCCCGCCGACGTAGCTCTGCGAGCCTGTTGTGACTACCGACCCGCCATTGAGACTCGTCGATCCCGTCACCCAGAGCGAATCCGTGTTGACTGCCTGACTGAAGGTTGCGTCGCCCGTGTTGCTCAGCGCGGCGACACCGGCAACGGGTCCGCCATAGAGCCCCGTTCCGCTAATTGCAAGACTATGGGAATTGCCCGCGATATTCGATCCAAAGACGACCAGCGGCCCGCTCAGCAATGTGTCCGCGCTCAGGCCGACCGTGCCCTGATAATTCTGCGAACCCGTCGTCACAACGAGCCCGCCGTTCAGATCGGACGATCCCGTCACCAAAACCGAACCCGCGCTCACCGACTGGCTGAAGGTAGCGTTGCCCGTGTTGCTCAGCGCCGCCACTCCCGAGACCGGTCCGTTATAGATTCCTGTGCCGCTGACGGCAAGACTATGGGAATTGCCCGCGATATTCGATCCAAAGACGACCAGCGACCCGTTCAACAGCGTGTCCGTGCCCAGCCCGACCCCGCCGACGTAGCTTTGCGAGCCCGTTGTAACCACGGAACCGCCGTTCAGGCTCGCCGAGCCCATCACCAGAACCGTACCTGCGCTAACCGGATAGTTGAAGGTTACATTGCCCGTGTTGCTCAGCACCGCCACCCCGGAAATGGGGCCGCCATAGCTCACCAGGCCGTTCACAACCAGATTATGGAAACCGCCGTCAACATTCGATCCAAAGGCGACCAGCGATCCGGTCAACACCGTGTCCGTGCCCAGCCCGACCCCGCCCAGGTAACTCTGGGTCCCCGTTGTCACCACGGAACCGCCATTGAGAGCGGTCGAACCGGTCACCAGCAGGGAATCCGCAGTAACAGGCTGGTCGAAGGTTGCGTTGCCCGTGTTGCTGAGGGCGGTCACCCCGGAAACCGCTCCGCCATAGAGCCCGGTGCCGCTGACGGCAAGACTATGGGAGTTGCCCGCGATATTCGAACCGAAGACGACGAGCGCTCCGTTCAGCACCGTGTTCGCACCCAACCCGACCGCGCCCACATAGCTCTGCGAGCCCGTCGTGACTACCGAGCCGCCGTTCAGACTGGTTGACCCCGTCACCAGAAGCGAGCCCGCGCTAACCGACTGGTTGAAGGTTGCGTTGCCTGTGTTGCTCAGCGCCGCCACACCGGACACGGGTCCGCCATAGAGCCCCGTGCCGCTCACCGCGAGATTGTGGGAACCGCCTAAAATATTCGAACCGAAGACGACCAGCGGCCCGTTTAGCACCGTGTCAGTGCCCAGCCCGACTCCGCCAACATAGCTTTGCGAGCCCGTCGTAACTACCGACCCGCCGTTCAGACTCGTTGACCCCGTCACCAAAAGCGAACCCACGTTCACGGACTGGCCGAAGGTGGCGTTGCCCGTGTTGCCAAGCGCCGTCACGCCCGAGACCGGGCCGGCGTAGAATCCCGCGCCAGTCACCGTGAGGTTGTGCGAGTTCCCTGTAATCCCCGCACCGAACAACACCGGCGTCCCGCTCAGAACCGTGTCCCCGCCAAGCGTAACCGCGTTCATGTAATTCTGCGAGCCCGTGGTCGTCACAGACACGCCGTTCAATGCGGTGGAGCCGGTCACGATGACCGCCCCAGCGCCCATGGTGCCGCTGAGAGCCGCATTTCCGTTATTGGTCAGCGTGCCGATCCCAGAGGAAGTTCCGCCGTAAGTTCCTGTTCCTGTCACCGTCAAGTCGTGCCCGCCGCCAGTAACGCCACCGGTTAGCGAAACAACAGGCGCGATCAGCGCGGTGTTGCCTCCCAGCGTCACCAGCCCGCCGTAGCTCTGCGAGCCCGTCGTCGTGAGGCCGCCGTTGAAAAGACCGGTTGTTCCCGTCACGATCAGGTTGTTCACCCCTACGGCATTGCCAAATCGAGCACCGCCGTTATCGGTCAGCGTGTTCACACCGCTCACCGCACCGCCAAAGAGTCCGGTCCCCGTGACCGTGAGATTGTGGGTGCCGCCCGCAAGCCCCCCGGCCAGCGAAACGATGCCATTCAGCGCCGTGTCCGCACCGAGCGTCACCAGCCCACCGTAGCTTTGCGAGCCTGTAGTCGCGACCGAACCGCCGCCGATGAACGCCGAGCCCGTCACCAATACCGATGCCACGCTGACAGACCCGCTGAAGGTCACGCTACCCGTGTCGCTCAGTGTTGTCACACCCGTGACCGGGCCGCCAAAGCCGCCGGTCCCCGTCACCGTCAGGTTGTGCGAGTTACCCGTCACCGCTCCACCGAACAATACCGGCGTCCCGCTCAAAACCGTGTCTCCGCCAAGCGTGACCGCGCTCATGTAATTCTGCGAGCCGGTGGTAGCCACAACCGCGCCGTTCAACGCGGTGGAGCCGGTCACGATTAACGCCCCCGCGCCCATGGCGCCGCTGAGAGTCGCATTTCCCGTATTCGTCAGCGTTCCGAGCCCCGAGGAAGTTGCGCCGTAAATTCCCGTTCCCGTGACTGTTAAATCGTGCCCGCCGCCCGCAACGCCACTGGTTAGCGAAACTACAAGCGCGGTCAGCGCGGTGTTGCCTCCGAGCGTCACCAATCCGCCGTAGCTTTGCGACCCCGAGGTCGTGATGTCGCCGTTGAAAAGACCGGCTGTTCCCGTCACGATCAGGTTGTTGACCGCAACGGCGCCGCCGAACTGAGCGCCCCCGGTATTGGTTAGCGTGTTCACCCCGCTCACCGCACCGTAAAGCCCAGTTCCCGTCACCGTGAGATTATGCGTCCCGCCCGCAATCCCTCCGGCCAGCGAAACGATGCCACTCAAAGCCGTGTCCGCGCCGAGCGTCACCAGTCCGCCGTAGCTTTGCGAGCCCGTTGCCGCCACCGAACCGCCGCCAATGAAGGCCGAGCCCGTCACCAATACCGATGCCGCGCTGACAGATCCGCTGAAAGTCACGCTGCCCGTGTCGCTCAGCGCTGTCACACCCGTGACCGGGCCGCCAAAGCTGCTGGTCCCCGTCACCGTCAAGTTGTGCGAGTTGCCTGTGATCCCTCCACCGAACAACACCGGCGTCCCGCTCAGAATCGTGTCGCCGCCAAGGGTGACCGTGTTCATGTAATTCTGCGAACCCGTGGTCGTTATAACCGCGCCGTTCAATGCCGTGGAGCCGGTTACAATCGCGGCTCCCGCGCTCAACGTGCCGCTAAAAGCCGCATTTCCGCTATTAGTCAGCGTGCCGATCCCCGACGAAGTCCCGGCGTAGATTCCTGTTCCCGTGACGGTGAGATTGTGCGTGCCGCCCGCAATCCCGCCGGTCAGCGAAACGACAGTGCCATTCAACGCGGTGTCCGTAACAAGCGTCACCGTGTTATTGAATGTCTGGAACCCGGTCGTAGTAAACGTTCCGTTCAGCGTCGTTCCCCCAACCCCGTCGGATGTGAAGTTTTTCACGGCGCCATACAGCCCCGGCAACGCCACCGCCGCTCCGCTTGTCAACTGCAGGCTGAAACCGCTCGCATTCCAGGTCGTCCCAATTGTGAGTGTCGTTGCCGTCACGTGCGTGTCCGCTCCCTGCGTCACTGTTCCATCGTACGCCTGAGTCGTTGTCGTGGTCTCCGATGCTCCGTTCAAAATAGTGTTCCCGGTCACATGCACCGAGCCCGCGTTCACCGTGGATCCAAACGTCGCATTCCCAGTGTTGCTCACCGCCAACAGGTTGTTGATCGCAGAATAGGTTCCGCTTCCCACCAGCGTCAGGTTCTTAGCGCCGGAGAGTGCACCGCCAAAATTCACCGTCGAACCAGTCAACGTGTTGTCCACCGTCAGCGTGGTCGTGCCCGCATAGTTCTGCGCTCCGCTAGTCGCGACAACCGTTCCGCTCAGCGTCGTGTTCCCGGTCACGTTCAACGAACTCGCCCCAACCGTCCCCGTAAACACCGCGTTCCCAGTGTTGCTCACCGCCAACAGGTTGTTGATCGCAGAATAGGTTCCGCTTCCCACCACCGTCAGGTTCTTCGCGCCGGAGAGCGCACCGCCAAAATTCACCGTCGAACCAGTCAACGTGTTGTCCACCGTCAGCGTCGTCGTGCCCGCATAGTTCTGCGCTCCGCCCGTCGTGATCCCCGTTCCGCTCAGCGTCGTGTTGCCGGTCACGTTCAACGAACTCGCCCCAACTGTCCCCGTAAACACCGCGTTCCCAGTGTTGCTCACCGCCAACAGGTTGTTGATCGCAGAATAGGTTCCGCTTCCCACCACCGTCAGGTTCTTAGCGCCGGAGAGCGCACCGCCAAAATTCACCGTCGAACCAGTCAACGTGTTGTCCGCCGTCAGCGTCGTCGTGCCCGCATAGTTCTGCGCTCCGCCCGTCGTGATCCCCGTTCCGCTCAGCGTCGTGTTCCCGGTCACGTTCAACGAACTCGCCCCAACTGTCCCCGTAAACACCGCGTCTCCCGTGTTGGTCAGCGTTCCGAGCCCAGACGAAGTTCCGCCGTAGATCCCTGTTCCCGTGACCGTGAGATTGTGCGTGCCGCCCGAAACGCCCCCGGTCAGGGAAACGCAGGTGCCGCTTAACGCCGTGTCCGCGCCGAGCGATACGAGCCCGCCGTAGCTTTGCGAGCCAGTAGTCACAATACCGCCGCCGTTGAGTCCGCTGGTCCCGGAAACAGAAAGCGTGGCGCCGCCCGCCGTGCCGCCCAACAACAAGTTGCCGCTGACACTGACATTTCCCGCTGAACCGATGTTGTGAACAGCCACAGTGCCCGCGCCGGAGCTCGCCGTCAGCGTGATGTTTCCGCCGGCGGTGGTGAGATTCCCGAGCGTCACGTTGCCCCCCGCTTGAACCACCAGGTTGCCGCCGTTCGTTTGAATCAGGTAATTCGTCCCGGAAGTGATGTTACCGGTCAAGGTGGTGAAGGAAAACGAGTTGCCCGCCGTCGTCGCAAGCGCCAGGGTTCCCGAAAGAGGGAACGTAATACTGTTGCTGGCGGAGATGATCACATTGGCGTTTGCGGCAAGGCCTTGCAGCGCCCCGGTCGAAAGCGTATTGGGGGATGTGTCGGTAGCGGAAATACTTAAGCCGCCCGCCGTCATTGCGCCGTCCTGCAAGCCGGAACCGCTTGCGCCGCTGACAATGGTCAAATCGAAAGGGTCCAGCAGCAGGTTTCCCGTTTTTCCATGGGTCGCCGTCAAATTCGCCGAACCCTGGAAATTGAGAATCGCCTTGCTGGATACTTCCGCCGAACCGCCATCGCCGCCGAGCAACCCGCCTTTGGCGCTGATATTGCCGAAATAGTCCGTGCGGCTGTTGGACCACACTACCACGCTGCCGCCGCTGCCGCCGGTCAGAGCGTCCGCCCGCAGCGTGCTCTTTGCGTCCACGAGCGTTTGGGTCGCTGTTGGCAGCGTTCCCTGGCCGTGAAAATCGCCGCCGACCCGGATCGAGCCTCCCCCCGTCGCGCCGCTGGCGTCCAGGTGCGCACCCTGAAGCGTCAGCGAACCGCCCAGAACGACGATGGAACCACCGAGGCCGGTGGCGGATCTCGCGTTGAGCGTTCCCGAAATGGCGACGGCCTCGTTCTTCGATGCGACGGCTTCGATCCGTTTCGCTTTGATTACGCCGGTATTGGCGATCGCCGCCGAATAGAGGTCTCCGGCGCCGAGCACGGTGGAACCCAGGGCGCCGGTAACGCTTTGCGGCTGAGTTGTCCGGCGGGCGGGCGCGCCCTGCGCGCGCACAAAGATGTTTCCGTCGCGCTCGCCGAGATAGACGGAGGTTCCAGACGCAAGGATCACCATGTTCTCGCGTGAGACGATGGAGCCGGTATTCAATACGCTGGCCCCGGCCAGGATAACGCCATGCGGCGCGGCGATCTGCCCGGCGTTGGTCACGGCCCCTGAAAGATTGGAAAACCGCATCCGGCCGGCGAGAAAGTCGCTGTTCGAGATGTTGCCGGCGGTCGCGTAAAGGGCGCCGACATTGACATAGCTGCCGTTGCCGAAATAGATGCCGGCCGGGTTCTCCAGAACGACCGAGCCGTTGGCCAGAAGCCTGCCGAAGATCCGAGTCGGCCCCGGATTGAGAATGTCGACCAGCACCGATGACGAAGCGGACGGCTGAAAGAAGTGGACGGTCTCGTTGGAAGCGATGTCGAAGCTCGAAAAATCGAGAATCGCTTTGTTGCTCGCGTGGATGAGGGAGGTATTTCCGCTCTGGGCGATGGTAGCCTTCCCATGCACGACGGTTCCGCCAACTGGCGCGGCATGCAACGGCCAGGGCGAACAGAGGCCCAGCATGGAAGGAACGAGAAGCCAGACACTTCTGTCTTTTTTCTTGCGAAGACGGCGGCCTGCTTTGCGGTGGTTCTTAGCCTCTTTCATAACTCTACCAGGTTAGGGAAACGACGATATGATAGCGGTTGTCTCCCGCACGCACTTGGTTGGTCGAATCGATCGTGACAGGGAGCACGGCTGCGGCCCAATCGAAGCGAACGCTGAGATAACGCCGGAACTGAAGCTCGAGTCCGGCGCCGGCGCCGGCCAGGGTGTGGTCGGCTTCCAGGCTGGAAATTGGATTGTTTTCGAAAGTGGCCCCGGCGTCCACAAACAACCTGAAAATGAGATCCCAATCGGGCCGCCCGTACGGCGACGAGCCGGCTGTTGGCGGACGGAATAGGAACGGGGATTTCTTCGGCGGCCCCTCCTGCGGCGCGCCGGCGTCCTTCGCCGCCTTGTCCCTGGCGATTGCGTCCGCCGGTTTGAGCAGCCGCGGAATGTGCAGCCGGTATTCCAGAGACCCCGCCATCGCTTCGTCGCCCGAGCAGATCGACTCGGGATAGCCGCGCACCGAGCTAAACCCGCCCACGACCTGTTCAAACTGCGGCACCGGGCGCCCATCGTTCAACGCGATCTGGCCGCTGCCCAAAATCGCGATTTCGTGGGCGAGCGTGGCCTTGCGCCAAGCCTTGTCTTCATACCAATTCTCGCCAAACAGAAGCGGTTCCAGGAAGAAAGACCACTCCGCCGAACCGCGGACGATCGTGAAATCCGCGGAGGGATTAAAGCGCCCCATCTTTGCGAGGCTCGTAGCGTCCGTCCCCGCGACCCCCGAGAGGTTTTTTTCAATCAAAACCTCCGACGAAACCGCGTACCGGTCGTTTCCAAACGCCGTGGAGAAACCAAGATCCGGCAGCAGGAAGGAGCCATCGCTCGATTGCGCAAACGTCTTGTTCGACACCGAAACGCCATGCCATTCCACCCCGGCAAACAGGTTGATGGGGATCCCTCTCCATTCAAACATCGAAAGGGTCAACCGGGTGCCGACTGTCTCGTTTGAGCCTGTGAAATCTTGCGCGTCCAACCCGACATCGCTGGCGGTAAAACGCCCCCACGAACCGTAGACCGTCGCGGTCAGCAGGTTCGGGAGCAGGATGGGCTGCTGGTAGGAACCGGTGAAGGATTTGGACTCAAGATCGGTTACCCCGCCCACTTCCAGGTTCAGCACGCTGTCGTGCGGAAGAGGATCGCGCCAGATAACGCCCAAACGGCCCGCCCACTCGCCCACCGACTTGGTGCCCGTGTTGCTGAACTCCGTGTAACAGGAGATGTGCTTCTCCTCCTGGATCAAGTAATCCAGAACCACGCTCCCCGGTTCGCCGGTGGAAGTGATCGACGAATCCACCCGGCGCCCGGGAAACCGGTTCAGCCGGTTCAGATAGTCTTGAAGCTTCTTCTTTTCCAGCAGGTTACCATCCTTCAGAGGCGAGTCCGCGGCGATCCACGTATGACGCGGGTCATCGACGACCTTCTCCACGCCTTTGCTCGACTTGAGGATCGTTCGGACCTTCTTGATCTCGCTGGTGTAAATCTGAACGTGCAGGTCCTTGCCGAGGGTTCGCAAGTCCTGGCCCGTCGCACTGTCCATTTCCGCGGGATCGGGAATCACGAGAACGCCGTAGACTCCGTGCGCGTTGAGGTTGGAAATGAGGGCCGTGAAAATGGCTTGTAGCGCGTCGGCGGAATAACTGGAGTCCGCCGGCAGTCGATCGAGGGCAATCCACTTTCCTTGGGCGGCTTTCTTCGGGGCGGCGTACCCGCCGTCCGCCTGGATCAATCTCACCTTGGTGGCTGCGCAGAGCTTCTTGACAGGCAGCAGTTTTGGATTCGGTTTTGCGCTGTCGGGAGCGTAGTTGAAAACGAAATTGGAGACGGCATAGTAATGCGCCGCCTCCATTGGCTGCTGGTTTGGAAACAGCAGCATATTCTCCGGCTTGCCCGGCGTCTCAGGCAGGAGCGGGACTCCCGGTTCGTGCTCGGGCGTCGCGAAGAGCGCCGGAGGAGCCGTGTTATCCAGTTTCGTGCCAGGAACGCCTTGCGGGGCGTTCATCAAGGGAGAAACGGAAGACGGCAACAAGTCCAGGGCAGGAAGAGTGGGGAGCTCTTTCGAACCGCCGCCCGAAGGCACGGGTTGTGCCCGCGATGGGACCGGAGTCGGCGCGGAAGCCGCGGGAATAGCGGTGGGGGCCGACGGCAGCGTCGGAAGATTGGGCAAAGAATCAGCCGCCAGCAACGCACTGGGGATGATCAAGGCAGTAATGATTGCAGAGCGAGTCCGCCGGGTCTCCATGCCGCGAAGTAATGCATTCCATCATACTCAAGTCCAGAAAAAAAAGGGAACTTTTTCAGGGATCGGATTATCAAGACTGAAAAGAACAAAAGCAGCCCTTATGGAGACGGAAACTCGCCCGACGGCCCGCCGGTTTCAATTACACAGTCCGAGGGAGTTTCGATGAAGCGGAGGGATTTCGTTTGCGGGAGTTTTGGCGCAATACCAGATTCCCGAAAAGGCCACTCTGCTGAAAGCGATGAACTCCGTTTCCATGCATCTCGCTGTTCGCCGATCATGGCCTGAATTGCTTTGCGTTGAACGGCACATCGGATACGGGGTGACGGTACGCGGGACGCTCAGAAATCCTCCCCTGTGCGGGATTTCGGTGCAAATGGACACCCCGTAATTGCCGCCGACATTCACGGTGTTTACACACTCTTGCAATTCCGTGCTTCCCCTACCCCGGCCTTCTGCTCCATAGTTGGCCATCATGGCTCTAAAAATCGACCTGCACACGCACTCGTGCTTTTCAGGCGACGGCGTGAGCAGTCCCGAAGAACTGATCGCCGCCGCCCGTCAGAAGGGGCTCGATGGCTTCGCACTCACCGACCACAACACGTGCGAGGGCATCGACTACCTGCTCTCGGAAGGTCTGATGCGCGCCGATGGCCAGCCCGTGGACGGCATTCTGGTCATTCCGGGCATCGAGGTCACCACCAGGGACGGGCACCTGCTCTGCATCGGGACCACGTTGCCGCCCATGAAGGGAAGACCGGCTGCGGAGGTCTGCAAAGCCATTCACGAACGAGGCGGACTGGCAATACCGCCGCATCCGTACGACCTTTTCCGCGCGGGAATCCGGCAATCGACGATGGAGAGGCTGGAGATCGACGCCGTGGAGGTGTTCAACGCCGCCACCACCCTGCGGCGCTATAACCGGCGCGCCTTCGAATACGCCCAGACCCGCCGGTTGCCGATGACCGCCGGGAGCGACGCCCATCACGAAGCGGCGATCGGCACGGCCTACACCATCGTTGAGACTGAGGATTTCACGCTGGCCGGCGTACTGGCGCAGATCGTCAAGAGCAACCGGCTCAACGAGCAGTATCTCACCCCCGCCGACAATTTCCGCAAGACCTGGAACAACTGGCTGCGCCTGCGCCGCCGCCGGCCGATCCCGGCAAAGAAAGCGGCGAAGTAAGGGGATTGCAACGAGCCTTATCAAAGTGGCAGCGGCGTCCCGCCGCTTCCTTGAAAATCTGTGTGAATCTGCGTTATCCGCGGTTTTTCACCGTTTTGCCGGTCGGTTTTCGTCGGCCAGCGGGGACGCTCACGAACGGACTGTCTTTTGCGAGGAACCGCCAGGGCAGATGGGTGGCGCGGCTGATGCCGATGCGCACATCGGTTTCCACTTCCACCGGCGCCGGGGCGGCATGAAATCCGGTTCGGCCCCCGCACAGGTCGATTTGGTGGTGGATGCCGGCGACTGCCATGGCCTGGGTGAGTTTGCCCGGCCCGGAACAGAGCGCTTCCAGCGCCTTTTGTCCCCGGCGCCGCCGCATCAGTTCGATCCCGCCGGTCGGTTGTACGGCGCGAATCAAGACGATGCCGTCTTCGCCGTCTCCCTTGACCAGCACGTTCAGCATCCAGTGGACGCCATAGTTGAAAAACACATACGCCGTGCCGGGCGGATTGCGCCCGATGAACTCCCTCGTGCTCGCCCGGGAAAAGGAGTGGCAGGCCTGGTCGCCGGTCGCCGCGTACGCCTCGGTTTCAACCACGATGCCCTCGCATTCCTCCCAGCGCAGCATGCAACCGATCAAGTCGCGCGCGCAAACCAGCACGTCGCGCTCGAAGAATTGTCGTGTCAGGCCGGACGAGCTCACAGCCCGGTGGGGTGATCGAGAAACTCCCACGGAAGACCGAACTGTACCGACAAGTGTTCGGCGAGCGCTTTCACCCCGAACGTTTCGGTCGCGTAATGGCCGGCGTAGAAGACGTTCAGCCCGAGTTCTTCGGCGGCCGGATAGCTCCAGTGCGGCCCTTCGCCGGTGATGAACGTGTCGACGCCTTCCGCCGCCGCCTTGAAGGGTTCTCCGCCCGCGCCGCCGGTGACGATCCCCACCGCGCCCGTGCGTTCCGGTCCTCCGGCAATGAGCTTGACCGGGCCGCCGACCGCCTGCTCGATGCGGCGCTTCAACTCGTCGCGGTGAAACACCACGTTCGCCTTCAGCCCGATGAACTGCCCCTTCTCGAAGAAGAACGGCTGAAGCTCCGGCGACAGTTCCAGCGCGCGCGCCAGCAGGATGTTGTTTCCAAACTCCGGATGCAGGTCCAACGGCAGATGCGACGAAAACACCGCCAGGCCGGCATCGAAGGCGAGCTTAAGCTTGCGATACACCGGGCCTTCGACCCGCTGCAGCCCGCTCCAGAACAACCCGTGATGCACCAGCAGGAAATCGATCCCGCGCTGCGCCGCCATCCTCAGCGTGACCTCGCAGCAATCGACCGCCGCGCCGATCCGCCGCACGCTTCCGCCGTTCTCCACCTGCAAACCGTTCAAGGCGTTGGGCCAGTCGGCGATGGCCCTGTGATTCAACAGCGTTTCGAGGTAATCCGCTATTTCCCGCAGCGGCGCCGTCGGTGTTCTCTCTTCGATGCTCATTGCGTTTGAGAAACCGCCGCGGCGGTTCCGCTCACCAGTTTCAAGATGCACGCCGCCGGCACACACTCCTTGATGACCATCTGGAGGTCGGTCTGCCGGCCGTGATGTTCGTCGTAGTAAATGGAACGGGTGCTGGCGACCATTCCAGTGACGGCGCCCGAGTCGTCCAGCACCGGGCTGCCGCTGGAACCGCGCGCGTAGTCGGCGGTGATGGCCATGCCCGGCACGCGCCCCAGCTTGCCCGTGTCGATGACGAAATAACGGGAGACAATCCCTTCGGTGAGCGAATAATAGCCGCCGTCGGGATGACTGATGACGCGGATGTGCGCGCCAACGGGCGTATCGGGCGCCAGCGGCAGCGGCACGGTGGCGGCGCCGTCCAACTGGACAATGGCGATATCGTCGGGTTCGCTGGCGGCCAGCACTTCCTTGACGGGGTAGACCGTGCCGTCGGGAGTCATCCCGAAAAGCGACTGGTTCTTGATGACGACATGGTAGTTGGTCGCGCAAACGCCCGTGGTGTTCAGGGCAAAGCCCGCCGCGGTGTTCAGGTGCGTCTTGTGGCATTTCGGGCACTTGTACGGCGCGGCGAGCACCAGCACGGAACGCCGGAGCCGCGCGTAGAACTCGGGGTTTGGAATCGGTTGAGCGGCCACGGGCGCCAGATCGACGTGGCAGCTCTTGCGCTTGAGTTGCGCGGCCAGAACGCTTCCCTTGACCGCCTTCTTTGCCTTGGTCAGTTTGTCGATTTGCGTGAGGATGTTTTCGTCGACGGCATCGTCGTCGATGACATCCAGCTGGCCGACGGAATGCACCTGCGCTGCCGGCGCAACCGGCGCCGCGGCGGTCTCCGAAACGGCGTTCGAAGAAACCACGAGCAAACTCAGTGCGACGATGTATTTGAGCGCTGGAGGCGAACTTCTGGCGTGAGACCGGTTGCGGACGTCAGAGTCTGAGGCGCCAAATGCGATTCGAGGGCGAAAAGTTCGTGTCGGCGAGACGCCGACACCAGCACCCGAGACGCGTGCGCTCCCCAGAGTTTCGCATTCGCGCTGTCCCATCTCAAATCCCCATATTCGAGAGGATGAACGCAATCCGGTTCACCACCTGCGTCAGCGTCGGATGCGTCGCCTCGAATTCCTCCACCGAAGATTTCAGGCCTGTCAGAGCCGCTTCCACCAACTGCGGCTTGCGCTGCGAACGGGTGACCTCGTGGGCGGACGCCTCGGCAAACCCGGCAATGCTGGCCGCTTGTTCCTCGTGCGTTTCCGGCAGGTTGCGAATCTCCGACTTCAACGCGGAAATCAGCTCCAAAAGCTCGGCTTTTGTCTCGTCGGGAACAGTCTGTGCTGACTTCAACCGCGCCTCAATATTTTGAATTCGATCTTCAATCATGATTTGTCGCAACTAGTATTCACCCATTCTTCCCATTTTAAAAGCATGTTCCGCAATCTGAAATCCGCTCTCTTCACCGCCGTCCTTTGCGCCTTCACCGGTTGCAGCACCGTAACCGATCTCGTGGTCACCAGCATTCCCGACCATCACCAGGGCCGGGCCAGGATCGTCATCGACCTGCGCGATCAGCAGGCGACCCTCTACAAAGGACACGCGAGGATCGCCGTATCCCGGGTGTCAACCGGGCGCGAGGGACACGGCACCCCGGCGGGGACGTTCAACGTTTGCAGGAAGGACGAGGACCATCGCTCCGGCATCTATGGCGATTACGTGGACGACTTCGGGCGCGTCATCGTCGCCAACGTGGATTCACGCATCCGCCGCGCGCCCCGCCATACGCACTTTCGCGGCGCATCGATGCCGTTCTTCATCGAGTTCAGCCCCGGCTACGGTTTGCACGCGGGCTATTTGCCGGGGTTCCCGGCCTCCCACGGGTGCGTGCGGATGCCGTTCTGGAAAGCCCGGCAGTTCTTCAACGCCGTGCGCATCGGGACGACGGTGGTGGTAAGAACGTAACGGGCGGCATCTGAAAAAGCGCCTACTGCATCTTCGCGATTCCCGAGCGCTTGCGCGCTGTCGAATCGAGGATCTTCTTTCGCAGCCGCAGGCTCTTTGGGGTCGCCTCGACGTACTCGTCCGGGCCGATGTATTCCAGGGAACGCTCCAGGCTCATGTTTATCGGTGCGGCGAGCGCAATCCCCTTGCCGTCGCCTTGCGAACGCATGTTGTTGAGCTTCTTTGCGCGGCAGGGGTTGACCGGCATGTCATCGGAGCGGGAGTTCTCCCCCACGATCATCCCCTCGTAGATCTCGATCTGCGGCCCGATAAATAGCCGCCCGCGTTCCTGGATGGTCTCCAGCGCATACGCGGTGGAAGTGCCGGCTTCCATGGAGATGAGCACCCCATTGAAGCGGGTCGGAATGTCGCCCTTGAACGGCCCGTATTCCTTAAAAAGATGGGACATGATCCCGAGGCCGCGGGTGCAGTTGACCAAGTCGGTTTCAAAGCCAATCATGCCGCGGGTCGGGATCGTCGACTGCACGGTCACGCTGTGCGGTTGGTGTTCCATGCTGACGATATCGGCTTTGCGACTTGCCAGGCTCTGGAGGATGTCCCCTAGGTTCTCCTGGGGCACATCGACGTACAGCGTCTCGAAGGGCTCCAGCAATTCGCCATTTTCGGCTTTGTGGAAGATGACCTCGGGGCGGGAAACGAGAAGTTCGAAGCCTTCCCGCCGCATTTGCTCAACGAGAATGGCGATCTGCATTTCGCCGCGCGCCTGGATTTCAAACCGACCGGCGACCTCGGTGTCGCTGAAGATCAACGAGACGTTGGTGCGGGTTTCGCGGATGAGCCGTTCGCGCACCTGGCGGGCGGTGACGAGCTTGCCTTCGCGTCCGGCCAGCGGACCGTCGTTGATGCAAATCTGCATGGTGATCGTCGGCGGATCGATGTCCACGAACGGCAGCGGCAGACGCTCCTCGGTATCGGTAATCGTCTCGCCGATGAAAACGTCCTCGAAGCCGGTAAGCCCGACGATGTCCCCCTGGCTGGCGTGCTTGATTTCGACTTTCTGCAAGCCCTCGTGACCGAAGAGCGCGGTGACATTGGCCCGTTCCCGCACGCCATCCTTATGGATGCACACCACGGAGTCCCCCACCGACACCCTGCCGCTGACGATGCGCCCGTAAGCGATCCGGCCCAGATAGTCGGAGTAGTCCAGGTTGGAAGCGATCATCTGGAAATAGCTCACGTTGGACTTGGGCGGCGCCGGGATGTGTTTGACGATCGCCTCGAAAAGCGGCTGCATGTTTTCGCAGGGGTGATCGAGCTCTCGCATGGCGTATCCGTCGCGGGCGCTGGCGTAAATGACCGGGAAATCGAGCTGCAAGTCGGTCGCGTGAAGCTCCATGAAGAGTTCGAAAACCATGTCGAGCACCTTGTGCGGCCGGGCGTTTTCGCGGTCCACCTTGTTGATGACGACGATCGGCTTGGCGCCGTTCTGGAGCGCTTTCTTGAGAACGAACTTGGTCTGCGCCTGGGGGCCGTCGTGGGCGTCAACGACCAGGAGCACCCCGTTCACCATCTTCATGATGCGCTCCACCTCCCCGCCGAAGTCGGCGTGGCCGGGGGTGTCCACGATGTTGACGTGGTAATTGTGCCAGCGAAAAGCGGCGTTCTTGGCGCGGATGGTGATGCCCTTCTCGCGTTCCAGGTCCATGGAGTCCATGATGCGCTCCTCGCTGGCGATGGCCTGATTGGCGCGAAAAGTCCCTGACTGCTTGAGGAGTTGATCTACAAGCGTCGTTTTTCCATGATCGACATGGGCGATAATGGCGATATTTCGGATGTGTTCCATGTCGGTAATTGTGTGTCTGGATTCGGGTTGGTCGTTCAAAAGGGTCGAAAATATGGCGCAGATATCCCCAACGTCAACTTCGATGGTTGACAATCCGAAAGATACCGTGCATGTTCGGCGTCCTTCAATTCGCGAAAACCATCCATGGCCAACATCAAATCCGCAGCCAAACGCGCCCGGCAGACCATCGTCCGGACCGAGCAGAACAGCGCCGCTCTCAGCGCAATCAAGACGCACACCAAGATCCTTAACGAGGCGATTACCGCCGGCAAAAAGGACGAGGCGAAGGCGGGCTTGAGCGTGCTTGCTTCCGCACTGGATAAAGCCGTCAAGACCGGGCGTGTTCATCGCAATCTGGCCGACCGCAAAAAGAGCCGCCTCCAGAAAAAGCTCTCGGCGATGGCTTAGCCGACGCCCCGTATCGTTCATACCGTTCGTTTGAGCGGTGGTTTCGAAATCAGAGGGAGCATTGCAGTCGCGCCAGCGACTTGGAGTGCCGGCACGCTCGTGCCGCCTTCGGATGCCGCACTTTGCCTCGCGGAAAAGGGTTCGCGCAAAGCACGCAAAGCACGCAAAGAATTTCAACGAAGATTTTTCTCACGGAGGCGCCTGAGAGAGCAGCCAATGAACACAACCCCGGTGCCCTCTCTCCGTTTACGCTGGAACTTCCTGCGTCCGGCGCTATAGAAGCTCGTGACTCGATGAAGAAAACTGCCCTTACGATTGCGGGCGCCGCGGCGGTTGCGGGAATAGCCGCGGGGCTGCTGGTCTGGAATCGCGGGGGCGCCGCCGCGCCGCTTGCGGCTGCCCAGATGCTTCCGGCGGAAACGTTGTTGCTTGCCGAAGCGCCCGATTGCCGCGGCTCGATGGCGCGCTGGCCGCGGACGGCTCTGGCACAATTGCTTAACGAGCCGGAGACGGTCGCTTTCCTGGAGCATCCGCTTTCCCGCTGCCCGATGCGGGGCGTCTGGAGCAACGTCCTTGAGCGCCTGAGCCAGGCCGAGGTCCGCCAGGGGTTTTTCGCTCTCACCGACATCGTCGACAACATGCCTCACGTCGTGTGCGGGCTCGCCTTTCGCCCGACGCGGCGGGGATCGATGGAAGCCATCGTGACGCAAATCCGCGCGCAAGCGCTGGCGGCGAATCCTTCGGGCAAGTCCGCCGTCATCAAGCACCGCGGTTGCGAAATCGAGACGTTTGCCGCCAGGAATGTGGTGGTGGCCGGGGTGTTTGCCGGGGACTGGTATTTCTTCGGCAATGACGTGAAACTGCTGGAGGAGACCCTCGACCGGTTTGCGGGAATGCGAAATGCGGGGAGCGGAATCCCGCGCCGCCTCTCCGACGATCCCGCGTATTCGGCATGCGAAGCGCATCTGCCTGCCTGGGCCGACCTCCGGTTTTACGCCAAGGCCGGGGCTTTCGCCGAAAAATTGCTGACGCTCTCGGGCGTCGATCCTTCCCAAACCGAATGGCTGCGGAAAGTCGAGGCAGTCGCCGGCGCAACCCGGATGACCGGTTTGCGAATGCACGACCGCATTTTCGTGCTGCAACCGGGCGGTGTGCAACTGCCGGGATTGACTCGCTCGACCCTCCGTCTGACCTCGCCGAACACGCTTTTTTACTACGCCTTTGCGCCAGTCATACCGGCCAGCCTGCCGTCGGCGCAGGGAACTCCCGCTGCATCTTCAGCTTTGGGCGCCGGTCCGTTGCAGGGCCTGTTGTGGGGCGCCCGCGGATTCGCCCTGTCGCTGGCGGACCAGGGAATCCGTGTCGAGGACTTCAAGGCGGCGTTCGGTCCGGAGTTTGCGGCTTCCCTTGACTGGCCGGCTTCGCCCCCGGGTTCGACCGGCACCGACGAAGCGGCGCCGCCGGTATTCCAACTGGCAGGGCAGGTTCGGGCCGCCGCCGCCGCTCGCAAATTCACCGAAGCGTTCTGCGCCAACTGGCAGCAGGAGCAGACGAACGACCTGACACTCTGGAGATGGCCGATCGGCGAACCGGGAAGCACGCCCGTCATTGGCCTCACAGACCCTTTCTTGCTCGCCGGCTTGAGCGCGGATTCGCTAAGGGCTTGCGCCGCAAGGTTGAAAAAAGGAGGGGCCACGCTGGCGGATTGCAAGGCCTTCACCGACGCCCTCGCAACGGTCGCCCCGCCCGGCAACACGCTGGTGTACCTCAACACTCAGGCGCTTTTCGAGCGCGTTTACGACGAGTTCTGCGCCATGGCTGCGATTTGGACGACCTTCGTCCCTCATGCCGGCGATTACGTGCAGATCAAAAGCCTGCCGCGCTGCGAGGTCGTCTCCAAACACCTGCTCCCCATCGTGCTCACGGCGAAACAAGCCGCCGACGGCACGGTACTCGAGTCCAGCGGCCCGATCACGCTCTTTCAGACCGCCATGGCGCTGGGCGGAATCACCAGCGCTGCCGCCGTCCCGGTAATCGAGGGCAAGGCAACGGTGCCGCGCGTGGACACGCTTATCGAGACTCTGCTTTCATTGTCGCGGATGCAGGAGCGCAAACCTTGAAAATGGCGGGCTTTCGCATTCCAAAGTGCATTCTCGATCCCGTCCTGGCGCAACTGAAGCAGGGGATCACGCCGGAGAAAATCGCACTGAGCATCGCCATCGGAACTTGCGTTTCGGTTTTCCCGGTTTACGGAACCACCACCGCCTTTTGCCTGGTCGTCGGGATGGCGCTTGGGTTGAATCAACCGCTGCTTCAACTGGTCAACTACGTGGCCTGTCCGTTGCAGGTGATCCTGATTCCGGTGTTCATCCGGCTCGGGGAATGGTTGTTCCATGCGCCGCACCTGCCGTTTTCCATCTCGCAATTGACCGAGCGTTTTCACGTCGGCCCGCTGCGATTCATGCAAGACTTCGGAATGACCCTTGTCCACGCCTCGGCGGCATGGCTGGCGATCGTGCCGCCGCTGGGGATTGCGGTAGCCTGGGCGCTCAGGCCGCTCGTACGGGCCATCGCCGCAAGGATACGGGAAAAAGAAACCGCATTGCGGCAATAGCCTCAGACCTCCGGACCTCTACCTGGAATGGACGTGAGACCATTCGGAGCGGCGAAGCCGTGGCGCGTTGTGGTCGCGCCAGCGTCTTATCCTAAAAACAGCGATGAAAATT